>Ga0137378_10000070_pt1 | contig 56461 bp, 50 predicted proteins | sample SagtaG_21_FD_104813 | JGI IMG/M metagenome (GOLD analysis project Ga0137378, IMG submission 104813) | Vadose zone soil microbial communities from Sagehorn Ranch, Mendocino, California, USA - Sage2_L_60_16 metaG | ecosystem: Environmental > Terrestrial > Soil > Vadose zone | place: USA... | reverse complement strand
TGCTTCAAACCCGTTTGACAGCTCGGACCACCCGATTGAGAAGACTTTCCGGCAGTGGATGTCCGTCGAAGCGAACCGCCGGGAATATGCCGCGAGGACGCGCGAAAACATCCAACAGTTGTTCAGCTGGATAGAGTCGATTGAACGCGCGTTGCCCCTGGAGCGGAACGAGCTTTGGAGTGAAGGAGAAGAGAACTTTGAAGCGCGCCTCGACGCGATTCTGGCTCAGCATTAGCGCAGCGCTTTTAGCGACGGCGTCGACGGAAGCGGCTCAACGCAATGCGTCGCGAGCCCTCGATTCCTCCAATCGCAGCAACGAATCGATGCTTGCCGGGCTGCTGCCGGGACGCACGACGATCGCAAGAGCGGAAACTCTGCTTGGTAAGGCGGCGAAGAAGGATTCGGGTAGTCATTCGGCAATGTGGCAAGCCTGCGGCGGAGCCGAGTTGATTGTCGATCTGGATGGCCAAGGAATTGTGCAATCGGTTCGCGCGGCTAAAGGTTCAAGTAAATTGCGCACGGATTGTGAGCATCCGATTTCAGGCGTATCGAAATGGATGACGAGCAGGGGAATGCGACTTGGAAACCTGACTTCGCGCGTGTTGCAACTTTACGGCGAGCCGGATTCGCGGAGTCCTAGCACGAAAGACGGCCAGCGGCTAGAATTGCTGTATTACGCGTTCGATTGGGCGGGCCCGGACGTGCCGCAGGTGATGGAAGTGCTCTGCACGGTGGAAAAGGATGGCGAGCCGGGCCGAGTGGTTGAAATCACGCTGGCGGCAGCGAGCCTATAGCGACTAGCCGGACACCATGCACCGGACCATCATAAAAATGACGCGAAACTCTGCTCACGATGCGACGCGATGTTCGTCTGGAAAGGTAATGATGCCTCTGCGCACTGCCCCGCCAACCTATTCTCGCTCGCCTCTATTTTTTGCGCTCCTGTCGATGGTTTTTATGGGCTGCGGAACGAATCCGCCTCCTAAACCGGAAGAACCTGTCGCCACGAAGCCCGCTGAGCCAGCGGTGCCTGCAGATATTCAATCCGCCGCTGAAGCTCTGCTTGGAGCGGAAACTAAGGTGCTTGCATTCGGCGATCTCGCGAAGAACGGCAAACAGCAGGTTCTCGTTGCCAACGTGGTTCCTAAGACCCCCAAGGACAGTATTCCAGGGACCATCATCACTCGTGCGGTGATTGCGCAGAATGAAGACGGCAAATGGGCGGAAGTTTTTCGCTGCGACGAACATCTGAAGAATTCCAAAGGGTATCTGGGCATGACACCGATCGAGCCGGTAAGCGGCTGGCGGCTGCAGTTCGAGCAGGACGCCAACAAGGGCCTGACACTGTATCTGACTCCAGTGAAAGGCATGGACGACAGGCACGTTCTACCGATCGGCGTTCGCTGGAACGAAAAGACGAAACGCTATCAATCGCTCGATAGGACGTACGAGCAGTTCCTGCTGGAATCACCCACGCTCTCAAACACAAGGTCACAACTTAGGTGAGTACTTCAGCACAAAAAAAAGCTGTGCCGGCGCTGCAGAAGAAGGATCTGAGCGCCCTGATGCCGTATCTGCGGCGCTACAAGTGGTCGATCGTGCTTGGCCTGCTGGTTGTTCTGTTGATGGGAATTATCGGGAACGTGATTCCGTTGGCCACGGGCGTCATCACTGACACGCTGGCAGGCAATCCGGTTCCATTTGAGCATTCGGCCGCAGCCCACGATCGTGTGCTGCTTCCAGGAGTCACAGGATCGGCGCTAAGCCGTTCGATTCCGTATTACGAACCCAGCAGCCGTAAAACGCTGGGCATTTACTGCCTGATTGTAATCGTGTGCGTGAGTATCAAGGGTTTTCTGTCTTTCATGGCGCGCTGGAAGCTGATCGGTGTGTCGCGCGATATCGAATTCGACATTCGCAATGACTTGCTGAGACGGCTGCTGTTGCTTGAGCCGGAATTTTATGTGCGCAATCGCACGGGCGAATTGATGTCGCGCGCGACCAACGATCTGAACGCGGTGCGCATGGTGCTGGGGCCGGGGATTATGTACAGCGCCACGACGATCGTAACGATGATTTTTGCGATTGCGGTAATGATCACGCTCTCGCCGTCGCTCACGCTGTGGGTGTTGTTGCCGGCTCCGGTGGTGGCGGTGGCGGTGTGGTTCTTTGGGCGGACGATTCACGATCTCTACGAACGAATCCAAGCGGCTCTGGCGACGTTGACGGCGCGGGTGCAGGAAAATTTGTCAGGCGTGCGCGTGGTACGAGCTTACGCGCAAGAAGAAGCAGAAAAGCGCGGTTTTGATGAACCGAACCGCGAGTACGTCGCGCGAAACATCAAGCTGATTCGCACCTGGAGCATGTTCATGCCATCGCTGCAGGCGTTGATCGGCGTAACGTTTCTGATTGTGCTGTGGCAGGGCGGACATCAATTGCTGCGTGGGCAGATTTCGCTCGGCGCGCTGATTTCCTTTAACGCTTATTTGACGCTGCTCGTGTGGCCGATGATTGCGCTCGGATGGGTGACAAATATTTTTCAGCGCGGCGCAGCGTCCATGGGTCGGCTTAGCTACATTCTTGCGGCGAAGCCAAGCATCGATGATTCGCAGGCCAAGGTTGCGGCCAACACCATACCGGCGGGAGAAATTGAATTTCGCGGATTGACGTTCAGTTATCCGACTTCGCTCGCCGGAAACGACTCCAAAACGAAAGCAAAGTCGAATGGCCAGGCTACCGATGGCGGAAACGGTACTTACCCGGTGCTGCAGGACATTGATTTGAAAATTCCGGCGGGCTCGACGTTGGCGATTGTGGGACCAACCGGCAGCGGCAAGACCACGCTCGCAGCGTTGATCGCGCGGCTGTGGGAAGCCCCGAACGAGCAGCTCTATCTAGATGGAAAGCCGCTGCGCGAATGGCCACTGGCGACGCTGCGCGGCTCGATCGGGTTCGTGCCGCAGGACACTTATCTTTTTGGCGAAACCGTGGGCGGCAACATCGCCTTTGGATTGCCGCAATTTACTGAAGAACAGGTGCGAGAGGCCGCGGGAATTGCGAACCTCGATGGGGACATTCAGGATTTTCCCAAGCGGTATGAGACGGTCGTCGGAGAACGCGGGATTACGCTTTCCGGCGGGCAAAAGCAACGTACCGCAATCGCGCGTGCAGTGATTCGCGATCCGCGCATTCTGATTCTGGATGACGCGCTATCCAGCGTGGATACGCAGACAGAAGAGCGCATCCTGAGCCGTTTGAAAGAGATCATGGCAGGACGGACCACGATTCTGATTTCGCATCGAACTTCGACCGTGCGAGACGCCGATCAGATTGTTGTATTGCTAGGGGGAAAGATCGCTGAATGCGGCACGCACGATGAACTGCTGGCTGCGGGCGGTTACTACGCAGATTTGTACCGGAAGCAGCTGTTGGAAGAAGAGCTGGAACGCGCATGAGCAACCCACACGAAGAAGAAGCGCTAGGTAAAGCGTACGATTCGCGCTTGATGCGGCGGCTGCTGCGGTACATGGAGCCGTACAAGTGGTGGGTGGTGCTCGCAATGGGGCTGGTGGCCATCGTAACGCCGCTGGAACTGGCGCCGCCGCTGTTATTTAAGAACGCGATCGACCGCTACTTCGTTCCGGCGATGAAGGGTGCAGTCGGCGAAGGCCAGGCGTGGCAAGGAATTTTGTGGATCTCGACGATTTACTTTTTTGTGCTGATTCTGGATTTTCTCGCGCAATACGCGCAAATCCGCATCATGCAGCGGGTCGGGCAACAGACGATGTACGACATGCGGGGCGGCATCTTTAGCCACCTGCAACGCCTGCCGATGACCTACTTCGATCGTAACCCGGTGGGCAGGCTGGTTACGCGCGTGACGACCGATGTCGACGCGCTTAATGATCTTTTCGCGGCTGGCGTGGTCACAATGATCAACGACCTGTTCTTGCTGGTCGTGATGGCCGTCTTGCTTTTCCGGATTGACGTACGGCTGGCACTCGATACGCTGGCCGTGTTGCCGGGCATCCTGATCGTCACCTTTGTATTTCGACATTTCGTGCGCGAGGCCAACCGTAAAATCCGCACGGCGATTGCGCGAATCAATGCCTTCCTGCAGGAGTACATTTCTGGCATGCACGTGGTACAGCTGTTCAATCGCGAACACAAAGCAATGGCGGAATTCGAACGCCGCAACCGTGACAACATGCTTGCCTGGCGTGACGCCATCCTTGCCTATGCGCTGTTCTATCCGGCCGTCGAATTTTTGAGCTTCGCCACGATCGCCCTGATCTTCTGGGCCGGTGGCATGCGCATTCTGGGCGGAACACTTACCCTAGGAGTGCTGACCGCGTTCACGATGTACGCGCAACGATTCTTCCGGCCGATTCAGGACTTGAGCGAGAAATTCAACATTTTGCAGTCGGCAATGGCGGCCAGCGAACGAATTTTCAAACTGCTCGACGAGCCGGTGACGATTGAATCCTCGGCGGACGCGCAACGTCTGACCGCTGCGCGCGGTGAAATTGAGTTTCGCAATGTGTGGTTCAGCTATCGAAACGTCGCGGAGCCCGCCGACGAAGATTGGGTGCTGCGCGACGTATCGTTCCGGATTTCGCCGGGTCAAACATTTGCAATTGTCGGGCACACGGGCGCCGGCAAGACGACCTTGATTTCGCTGTTGCTGCGTTTCTACGATATCCAGCGCGGGCAGATCCTTTTGGATGGAGTCGATATTCGCTTTCTTGATTTGCAGGATCTGCGCCGGCACTTCGGAATTGTGCTGCAAGATCCCTTCCTCTTTACCGGAACGATCGAATCCAACATTCGGCTCGGCACGCCGGACATTGCTCGTGACGACGTAGAGCGCGCAATCGACAAAATCGGCTTGGGCGAGTTCGTGCACTCGCTTCCGGAAGGAATTGCCACATCCGTGAACGAACGTGGCTCGACTCTTTCCGTAGGTCAACGTCAATTGATCAATTTCGCGCGTGCACTGGCTCACAATCCGCGTTTTCTGATTCTCGATGAGGCCACATCCAGCGTGGATACGAAAACTGAGTTGCTAATTCGTGAGGCACTCGACAAGCTGTTGACGGGCCGTACTGCCCTGGTGATCGCGCATCGCCTCAGCACGATTCAATATGCAGATCGAATCTTGGTATTCCACAAGGGCCGCTTGCGCGAACAAGGCGCTCATCAGGAGCTTCTCGCGCAGCGCGGCATCTACTACCGTTTGTACCAACTGCAATACAAAGAGCAGGAGTTGCATCTACCGCAGGACGCGAATGGACGATCGGCGATGCCTCCGTTCTCAGCTCCGCTTCCGGCGACCGACTGAGCTCACCTCCGCACAATGCCCTCAACGCAAATTCTTCTATCCGCGGGCGAAGCGAGTGGGGACATGTACGCCGCGCAACTGGCTGCGGCGCTGAAAACACGCGCAAATTGCAAAATCTTTGGTATGGGCGGCGATCAGATGCGAGCCGCGAGCGTCGATGTCATCACCGACTACTCCGAGGTGTCTGTTCTTGGCATCACGGAAATTCTGGGACACTTACCGCAATTGATCCGCGCGATGCGACGATTGGTGGATGCAGCCAGCACGCGACGACCCGCTCTCGCTATCCTGACTGATTTCCCGGGATTCCACCTACGACTGGCGCGCAAGCTGAAGCCGCTCGGAGTTCGGAATGTCTACTACATCTGCCCGCAATTCTGGGCGTGGCGCCCATGGCGAGTTCGAATCGTGCGGCGGCGCTTCGCGCTAGCGCTGTGCATCTTCCCGTTCGAAGAAAAGTTTTTTGGTGACGCAGGAGTACGGGTAAAGTTTATCGGCCATCCGCTGGTCGGAAATGTCGCGCCTACGCAAACACGCGAGGCTTTTTTCCACGCGCATCAATTGGATCTCTCGCGAAAGCTTGTAACCATCCTACCTGGCAGCCGCCGCTCCGAACTGGCGCGCCATCTGCCGGTACTGCAAGAGGCCTGCGCAAAAATTCAGGCGGAAATGCCCGTACAATTTGTGGTCGCCGCTGCGCCAGGACGCGCGGAATCACTGAAGCCAGGGTGGTCTAAGAACGTGAATGTGCGCGTCGTGGAAGGCCAGACATACGACGCGCTGGCGCACACCGACGCCAGTATCGTTTCCAGCGGAACAGCCACCGTGGAGGCGGCGTTGCTCAATGCGCCCATGGTCGTGGTTTACCGCGTGAGCCCTCTCACTGCAATTCTTGCAAAACCCCTCGTGCGGACCACACACTTCAGCATGGTGAATCTCATCGCGGAGCGCGAAGTCGTCCCAGAATTGATTCAGGGAGACTTTACTCCGAACAGAGTCGCGACTCACATACTACATCTGTTGCGCGACCCGGCAGCCTCCGCTGCGATGCGGGCGCAACTTGCCGAAGTTCGCCGTAAACTCGGTCCCCCAGGGGCCGTGGAACGAGCCGCAGACGCGATTAACGCCTTGCTCGCCGGGTCGTCTGGCAACGCTTCTTGACCCGCTGCTATCCTATAGAGGGAGTCTTGCGGTCGCTCCCAAAGGAAATGGAACCGATGTCCCTTCTCACTAAACCGTCCCGTCTGTCCTGCCTGCTTCTGCTGGTGTTTTCGAGCTGTCTGTTGCTGCCCCTGGTAACGCCAGCACAGGCACAGGACGTCGCGCAGCTGCCATTTTTAGCGGAACACTACGACGTTGCCGCAACTCTCGACCCTTCGAATCAGTCTCTTTCAGCGGTCGCCAAAGTGGATTTCCGCGCATCCGAAGTTTCAAGTGTGGTACGCGTCGAGCTTCACCCCAATCTGAACGTAAGTGACGTCAAGAACGCGGCGGGCAAGGCGCTGAGCTTCGAACGCGACGGCCTGAATCCGCTGCTCCTGAACGTAAATCTGCCGTCTGCTGCAACAGCAAATTCGACTGTGACACTCAGCTTTACCTACACGGGCCCGCTCGCGAACGAAGATAACAGTCCGGTACCAGGAGTACGGCTCGCTTCGATCTACAAAGACGGCGCGTATCTGTTGCTCCCCGCACGGTGGTTTCCGCTGACTGCTTATCCCACGAATCGATACACGGGAACATTTCGCTTAACTGTGCCAGAAACGTTTGCGGTCGCAGGAACGGGCAAATCGTTTTCGCCATCGCGCGTTGCGGCAAGGTCGGCCGCTGAAGGCGGGCGGCTCTTGTATGTCTTCGAATGCCCGAACGCCGCGCCCAATGGCTCGTTTGTGGCCGGGCCGCTGCAACTGAGCGCGAAAGAGTCTGAGGGACTGAGTGTAAACATCTACGGCCCCCACTCGGCGTCAGCCGGCGCGGGAGATTTTGCGAACTCCGTGGCGCGTTCCGTGAATGCCTTTTCGGATTTGTTTGGCGCGCTCCCACCTGATCCGCAATTCACCGTTGTGCAAATTCCTGACGGCAGCCTGCGGGAGTTCTCTGGGCCAGGCTTGCTCGTATTATCACAGCGCGCGTGGGAACCTAAAATCAACGACCGCGTGATTGCGCGGCTTGTGGCTTCGCAGTGGTGGGGCAATCTGGTGCTGCCCGCAACGCGCGGCGATGTTTGGATCAGTGATGGCCTGGCACGTTATTCGGAAGCGTTGTACGCCGAGCAAAACGCGGGCAAAGAGGCAGGACTGCGCGCGGTAGACGATTTTGCGGTTGGTGCGCTGATGAATGAAGAAGCCGCTCCGATTTCACAGGCCGCGCGCCTGGTTCCTTTCACCAGCGATTACCGGTCGGTAGTGATGAACAAAGGCGCGATGTTGTTTCATATGTTGCGCGCGCAGATGGGCGAAGTCGCTTTTAAATCGCTGCTGCACAGCTTCTATGCAACGTATGCAGGGAAGAGCGCCACCAACACGCAATTCGAACAACTGGCCATCCAACAAACGCAGGCCGCAACGAAACCCGGCCAGGCGCCTCCCAATCTTTCCGGCTTTTTCGCGCAATGGCTGAATTCGACCGGCGTGCCCGATTTCAAACTTGAGTTCGTCGTCTACCGCACGCCAAAGGGATTTCGTGTCGTCGGGAAAATCCAGCAGCCGCTGGACACTTTTTCGATGCCGATTGAATTGAAGATCGACACGGAAGGCAATCCGGAAATCAAAACCGTGGACGTGACAGGAACCGAATCCACCTTTACCGTGGAAACGTTTGGGCGGCCGAAGCCCGGCGGGATCAAGATCGATCCGAATAACGTCGTTCTCAAAGGCAATGCCGGCCTGCGGGCGCGTGCGGCAATTGCGCGCGGCGAAGAACTTGCCGAGACTGGCCGCTACTATGACGCCATCCAGCAATATCAGAAAGCCTTGAACGTCCAGCCAGGGCGGCCACTGGCGGATTTTCGCATGGGCGAGGCGTTCTTCTATCAGAAGAATTATCAGGCGGCTGCGAACTCGTTCCGCGAAGCGCTGCAATCCGTACCCGAGCCGTCGGAGAAATGGACCGAAGTCTGGGGGCACGTCTACCTCGGTATGATTTTTGATTTGCTTGGGCAGCGTGAACGCGCGGTGAACGAATACAGCAAGGCCAAGCAAACGAATGACAATACGGGCAGCGCGCAAGAGACCGCCGATCGTTATCTGAAAAAACCTTACAGCGAAGGCGCCCAGGCCGCCTCCGCCGCCAAGCCCGCGGGTGAAGCCGCACCAGCGCCGCCAGCTGCCGACGATGGGCGGCCGCACCTCAAGAAACCACAGCCTTAATGAGAAGAACCAGCCGTTAAGCAAGCAAGAATTCCCAAGCGCAACCGCGAGGCTGTGTCATTTCGATTTTTTCGTCTTGACGTGTGAACCCGCTTTGTAAGCCTTGCAACGGCAACCAGGATAGTTGCAGGAAGTGCCCAACTTTGGATTCGCATACATGCGCGCGTGAATGCTTTTTGCGTGATGACACTCGCATCTTAACGAGGTGGTCTGGCCTCTCTTTGCAGCGAGAGCAACAGGCCGGCCCGCGCAATCAACAATACGGGCAAAATCTGCGGCGGTACTCGATTGACCGGCAAAGGCCGAAGAACCTTGCGATGCTTTAGATGAACTGAGGCGGCTCACACAGGGAACATTCATGATTTTACCTCCGACAGCGTCTTCCAAGGCCCGGAGTCCGACAGCCGCTACAAAGAACCGCAGTTTAGTTATAACTTGCTCGTTATATCACACCTTACTACTTAGAATGGTCCGGAACGCAGCCCGCAAGTAGATTTTACAAATATTTACGATCTCCTTCATTCCTTAGGGTAATCGTAAACCCCGCGACCCGTCTTGCGACCCAAGCGCCCTTCTCTAACCAGCTTCTTGAGCAAGGCGTTTGGCCGGTACTTCTCGCCGAGCGTTGCGTGCAGATACTCCAGGATGTGGAGGCGGACGTCAAGGCCAACCAGATCCACCATTTCGAAGGGTCCCATCGGATGATTCAATCCGAGCTTCAGAGCCTTATCAATGTCTTCTGCGGACGCAAGCCCCGCTTCAAGCATCGCGAATGCCTCATTTCCGATCAGCGCATTCACCCTGCTGGTGATGAAGCCTGGCGACTCTTTCACCACCACCACTTCCTTGCCCATGCGGGAGCCAACCTCACGGCACGCCGCAACGGTTTCATCGGACGTTTTTGGCGCCCGCACAATTTCAATCAGCCGCATCTTCGGCACTGGGTTAAAAAAATGCATTCCGACGCAGAGTCCCGGTCGGTAGGTCATCTCGGCCATTTCGGTGATCGAGAGCGACGAAGTGTTGCTGGCCAGCACCGTGTTTGGCTTTGCGAACTTGTCAAACAGCGTGTAGAGCTCAAGCTTGAGTTCCATCTCCTCGGGCACAGCCTCAATCAAGAAGTCAGCTTCACGGCAGACGTCTTCGACCGAGGAGGAAGTCGCGATGCGGGCGATGGCGGCGCTTGCTGCTTCCGACGTTAGCTTGCCCCGCTTTATGCCCTCATCGAATGTGTGCGCAATCCACGCGTTGGCGTTGATCAGCATCTCCGGCATCACATCTTCCAGAATCGTGCGGTAGCCACCGAGTGCCGCGGCGTAGGCAATTCCGCGGCCCATCGTTCCGGCGCCGATAACAGCGATCGTCTTCACATCCATGCAGTAGGTCTCCGGTGGACGCGCGTCCAGGGATGAGATCCTTACTTCAGTAATTTCATATACGCCGTCACATCCAGGCCAAGCACAATCTGGTCGCCGCGCACCACAACTGGCCGTTTGATCAGATTTGGATTCTTGGACATCAAGCGGATCGCTTCCTCGCGCGAAGGAGTTTCTTCCGCCATGTTCCGCTCGCGGTAAAGTTCATTACGCGGATTCAAGAACAACTTGTAGTCCCGAGCTCCAATCAAATCATTTAGTTCTTTTTCCGATAGGGGTTGTTTGTCCAGGTCACGCGATTCCAGCTCTGCGCCCAGCTCTAGCAAGAGACCTCTTGCTTTGCGGCAGGTCGTTCAAGATGCCTTCTGATAGAACCGCACCTTCACTTTTCGCATTCTGTCTCTCCTGTAGCTGGCGGGCACACCAAGCTGGCGCACGGTCAGTAGCGCGGAACGGTTGGATCGATTTCCACGGACCAGCGATCAATTCCACCCGCAAGCGACTGCGCGTTTTCGACTCCTTGCGCGCGCAGCCATGCCGCCACATCCAGGCTGCGCTGTCCGTGATGACAATAGCAGATTACGTCCTCATCGCCGTCCAGCAATTGCAAATTCGCGGGAATTGTACGCATCGGAATCAATCGCGCGCCGTCAATTCGGCACAAGTCGTATTCCCATTGTTCTCGAACATCAACAAGCAGGAATGTTTCTCCAGCTTTTCGGCGGCGCTGCAGCTCTGAAACGGCGATCTCCAACTCACTCATGGCTCGATGTCACCACCTAGCGTCCCTGAAATTTCGGCGCACGCTTCTCGAAGAAAGCATGAATGCCCTCGAGGCAATCGTCAGATGCGAAACATCTCATCTGATGCTGCACTTCGGCTTCCAGTGCCCTGCTCAAAGCGTCTTTCTCGCCTCCAAACAGAGTTTGTTTTACGGCACGCATCGCGACAGGCGGACCCGCGGCAAGTTTCGCCGCAAAGGCTTTTACTTCCGCCTCAAGTTGCGCTCCCGGCACGACACGATTGACCAATCCGAGCCTCAACGCAGCCTGCGCATCGATCATGTCGCCAGTATAAAAAAGTTCCGCCGCTTTGGACGGCCCAACGAGCTGCGGCAGAAAATAAGTGCCGCCATAATCGGGAAACAACCCGACCTTGGCAAAGTTCTGGCCGAAAACCGCTTCATCCGCGGAGATTCGAATGTCCGCAGCCAGGGCAATGTTCATGCCCGCTCCCGCAGCCGCGCCATTCACGGCAGCGATCACCGGCTGCGGAATCAAACGCATGCGCAACACGGCGCCCATTCCCGCGCGAAGAATGGGTTCCAGTTGCTTGGTATCCCGCGCCTCGCGTCCCCTTCCGATAACTCCCAAATCGCCGCCTGCGCAAAAAGCGCGCCCCGCACCGGTAAGCACCACTACACGCACCGAGTCGTTTTTGCCAATACGCTCAAACGCCTGATTCAACGCCGTCGCGAGCTCGTTGTTGAGCGAATTCAGCTTGTCTGGCCGGTTCATCACCAGAAGCGCAACGCCGTTTTCGATGGTTTCAAGCAGAACTGGGCTTGCTGTAGCCGCAGTGGGCGGACTGTTCATGGGATCCTCCGCAGTGGGCGCGACCGGCTAGAGAGGCTTCGCATCGCGGGAAGTTTCGACTTTTCTGATGAGCGCGGCAAGTTTTCGGAAGTGCAGCAGACGATCTTTCGGATTTTGCACATGTTGGGAGTCCGTCGCCGGCAGCACATACACCTTAGCACCGTACAAGGGTTCCTTCTGCAGACCCAATTTTGCGCGCCGCTGCGCGAACTGTTCGTAAACGCTTCTTCCGTTGAACGCGATGACGTGCGGCACATACTCGCCGAGTTTCTGCGACAGCACGATTCTGCCTTCGGCATAATCCTCTCGTGTAAGTTCCTCAATCGTTCGCGTGGGTCGCTTCACCAGGTCCGTTAACCCAATCGCAAATTCAATGATTCGTTTGTCATCGCGGTACTCAAGAGGCTCAGGAATTACGCCCGTTTCAAAGAGCACTGGCCAAAAAGGATTGCCTCGCCCCGAATAGTAGTGCCCGGTGCGCACGGACGATTCCGTCGGATTGCATCCGACAATAACGAGTTTCATTCCCTTGCGGAGGTGGTCTGGCAGTGTCTTCATGTCGAGCGCGTCTTCCGAAATAGCATAACGCGACTGGTTCGACTTCGCAGGAAGTGTTCTAGCTGGACTGCCAAAAAGACAATGCCCGCCCCAGCTTTTGTTCCTGCGCCAGGCGGTAAACACATACTGCGGCGGCCAAATCCCAGGCGGCAATTCCATTGGATTTAAAGAGCGTGATCTGAGAATCGTCGGTCCGGCCGGGGCATATCCCTGCCACGAGAGAAGACAATTCACGGACGGTATCCCAGCGCTGCTCGTGACCAGCAAAGCCGAGAACCAGATCCCCGGCTTCCTGACGCGACTGCTCGATCGAATCAACGTAAATCCTGCTGCATTTGGCCACGGTCGCCGCATCCAGTTCGCGTTTCTTCATATGATTTGCGCCGATAGCATTGATGTGCGTACCGGGAGAGACGCCTTCGCCGCTCACCACAGGCTGGTTTGCCGTTGTCGCGGTACAAATGATCGAGACGTCCGCCGTAGCCTCTATTGGTGTCGTTACAGCTTTCACAGAAATGCCAAAGCGCGCGGACGTCTCGCTCGCAAACTTTTCGCGCCGCTCGGGATCCCGGCCGTACACTTTGACGCTTTTCAATTCCCGGGCCGCAACAATGGCTTCGAGTTGCGTCCTGGCTTGCAGGCCCGTGCCAACAATTCCCGCCGTAACTGCATCTTTTCGTGCCAGGTATTTCGTGGCGACGCCCGAAGCGGCTCCCGTTCTCATCTGACCAAGGATATCTGCTTCGATCAGCGACAGCAGGTCGCCATTTTTCGTGGAAAAGAGGCTCACCAAGAATTTCAACTTCCCGCCGACGTACGTATATTGCTTCGTCGCCACAAACCCACCCGGAACGTCGGCAGCCGCCATATGATGAAAAAATGCGCCATCCGGCAGTTCGAATCGTCGCCGCGGATGCACGAGCACTTCACCCGCAGCTTGCCGCTGCGAAATGGCCTCGACCGCTTCAATCGCACGCGGCATTGTAAAGATGCTTTTGACTTCCGATTCGTTGATGTGCAGTGTCACAGGATTGAACCTTTTCGTGTCACGGGGACTTTAGTATGCCAGCCTTCGAGCAGTTTGCCGTTCCCAAGCGTGACTCACTTCGCGCAACTTTCTCTACTTGTTTCTCCTCGGCGCAGCGGGCTTGGCACGCGGTGACACCACCTCGCCGTCTCGAATCCGCCGCACGACCGTCTGTATCAACCGATACACGCGCTCATGCTGCGGGTCATCGGCATTGAGGAAGCCGAATTCCGGCTGGCCACTTGCCGATTTGTCCGTTTGAATCGGCAATTTCCCACACAAATTGTTTTCAATGAACGCCGTTTCGTAACGCGACTTTTTTCCGTTCCAGGTAAACACACGCAACACCGAAAAATCGCACGACTGTCCCTCTGATCCGCGTGTCGCTGCCAGCAGATACTGAGCTTTCTTTCCCGAGGGATCGTCAACATGGTTCAGTTCGAACCACGCAATCGGACGCAGATTTGCCGCGTTTGCGCCTTCGCGAACCGCGTCCGGCACGTCCAGTTCGAGAAACCGTGCAATTACCCAGCCCGCGATGGGCACGCCCTGATCACCGGGTTGCGTGATCGCCGGTGGCACGGACGAACGAGATGTCGTCTCACCCGGCGGGCGCGACGCGACACCGCGAACCAAAAACCAATCTTCTTTTTTTGTGCCTTGCGGTTCGCTTGAATCCTTTTCGTCGCCCGCTTGCACGACGTCCGCCGATGCGCGCGCCAGAATCTCCACGGGAACTCCACGTCCAAATTGGTAAAGCCGTGGTGCGGTGCGTCCCGCCTCCACGCGCAAATTCGTGGCGACCTTCGTTCGCCCGCTTCCCTGCACTGGCAACGACTCAGCACGCTTCAACAGAGCTTCAGAGCGTTGCCACAGCGTCGGATCCATAAGCAAGCGCCCATCGACCCAGCCCTCTGTCCCCGACGAGGTCCGCACCTTCACGAAATCATTTCGCTTGGCCAGAGTGTCCACACGATCACCGTGCCGCAAGAAGCCTATGGGCTCGCGTACCTGCGCCACGCCGCTCCACAGCGTCACGCTCTTTTCGCTTACATACGCTTCCCCAAGCACCTCACGCTTGGGTCGAAAAAACCAAGCCGTCACAGCCACAAGCACTAACAACGGCACGGCTATCAGTAGTTTCTTCTTCATTCGATTTTCCGCACGATTCCGTGCTTGTCCACCCTCGACACACTCAAAATGTGCGCGATTATTATTGCGCCAATCCAGACGGGCCTTAAATTCTACCTGAAATGTGACGCAGCACGGGCGCATCGATAAAACTGCCTTCTGCTAGAATGCACACACAGCGTCTCTTGAATCCACATCTGCCTGGAGCGGAGGTTTTATTTGAAACTTCTAAATTCGCTGCAGCCGCTTGGCTTAGTGCTTCTCCGCGCGGCTCTCGGCGTAATCTTCTTTACGCACGGCTTCCCCAAACTCACTCACCCCGGCAGCGGGATGCAGACGATGTTTGTGCAGCATGGCTTACCGGCTCAATTGGTCTATGTCGCCGCAGTATTGGAAACGTTTGGAGGTTTGCTTCTCGTCCTCGGACTTTTTGCGCGGGGCGCGGCTCTGTTGCTGGCGATTGAAATGTTCGTCGCGATTGTGAAGGTTCACAGCGTCCACGGAATCATGGCCGTGCACGAGTATGAATTCCCCCTGGCGCTGGCCGCAGCCTCGCTTGCGCTTGCCACGGTCGGCGCGGGCGCTGCTTCAATGGATCATTTCCTGTTTGGCGACGGCGGCCCGAGCCGTTCCCATGCCGCCAAGCCTTCTAAAAAGTAGTGGCCTCAGCTACCGGTCTGAGTAACGATCGGTCCCTGGGGCTGAGTCACCGCAACCTGTGGCGGGGCAAGCGGCAGCACCAGCCACAAAATCACGTACAACAAAATTCCTGTGCCGCCGCACAAGACAACCAAAAGCCACAGCACGCGCACAAGCGTCACATCCATATCAAAATATTCCGCCAGGCCCGCGCACACACCGCCAAGTTTCTTGTCTGTGGTCGAACGCATGAGCCGCTTTGGCCCGCCCGTCACCGCTGCCACATCTGGCGCGCCAGTGACCACTTGCCTTGCACCGCAGTTGTAGCAAAATCGTGATCCATCCGCGATATTCCGCTGGCAGCTATTGCAAACCATTTCCAGCCTCCCGCAAGCAGGCTAATGCCTCGCTCTACAGGAATATACGCCTAAATGAGTGAAAAAGTTTCCTCAGGACTCGACGCACGACGGCTTGGCTGAATCGTGTGAAATTGCAGCCAGATTTTGGTGGAAGCTAGTAATTCAACAACTTCTTCACGGTCACTATCACGGTATCTGATTGCGGCAAAATTGCATCTTCAAGTCGCGGCTGGTACGCGCAGAACGTATCCAAAGCCGCGATCCGCCGCACTGGCGCATCCAGTTCGTCAAATAATTCGTCGGCAATACGTGCGGCAAGTTCCGCTCCGTAGCCCCAGCTCAACATGTCCTCATAGGCAACGATCACACGATGCGTTTTGCACACCGACGTGCAAATCCCGTCCCAGTCATACGGCGAAAGTGACCGCAAATCCACAATCTCCGCGGAAATTCCTTCACGTTGCAACTGCGCCGCCGCAACTTCCGCGCGGTGGACAAACGCGCCGTACGTAAGGATGCTCACGTCTGTGCCTTCCTTTACGACCCGCGCTTTGCCGAACGGAATCGTGAAGTCCGGACCGGGATATTCCGAGCGGTTGTACGGCTGCCGGTACAGGTGCTTGTGCTCGAGAAACATCACCGGATCGTCGCAGCGAATAGCCGTTCGCAAAAGTCCCGCCACATCGAGCGCCGTCGATGGCATCACCACGCGCAGTCCCGGGCAATGCGTGAAAATCGATTCACCGCTCTGGCTGTGGTACACGGCTCCACCAGTAAGATACCCGCCGATCGCGACGCGCACCACCATTGGACATTTAAATCCGCCATTCGAACGCCACCGCAGCACACACAGCTCGTCGCGAATCTGCATCATCGCGGGCCAAATGTAATCGAAAAACTGAATCTCCGGCACTGGCTTCAGTCCGCGCGTCGCCATGCCAATCGCGCGCCCAATGATGGACGCTTCCGCCAGCGGCGTGTTGAACACTCGCGTCGAACCGTACCTCCGCTGCAATCCCGCGGTGGCCTTGAAAACGCCACCTTTCCCTTTCACTTCTTTCAAATTCTCTTCGCGGCTTGCATCCGCAACGTCTTCTCCAAACACAGTGATGCGCTCGTCGTGCGACATCTCGTCGTTCAGAGTTGCGGCTACCATCTCCACCATCGTCTTGGGCGCGCCATGCAGATGAACTTCCGATTCGAACGCCGCCGAAGTGGGATCCACGTCAGGCGAATACACGTTCGCGAGAACCGATTCGACCGCCGGCGGCTCGGCTGCCAGTGCGGCATCTGCCGCCTGACGGACTTCGTGGTCCACCTGCGCTTCAAGCGATTCGATCTGCTTCTGATCCAGCACTCCTTCGCGCACCAGAAATAGCGCGAACTTCGATAATGGATCCCGATGCGCCTCCGCTTCACGCTCTTCCGGCACCTTGTACAGCTTCTCGTCGTCCGAAAGGGAATGCGAGTAAGGCCGCGTCACTTGCGCATGGATCAGCGCCGGGCCGCGCCGCTCGCGGCAGTAATTCACGGCTTCCTGACAAACAGAGTAGCTCGACAGCGGATCGGTGCCGTCGCATTCCGCAATGTGCAGCCCGGGAAATCCCTGCACCAGTTTCGATATGCTTCCGCCGGCCGTCTGTACCTCTACAGGAACGGAAATGGCATAGCCGTTGTCTTCCACCAGGTAAAGCAGCGGCAGTTTTTTCGCGCACGCTGCGTTCAGCGATTCCCAGAATTCACCTTCGCTCGTCGCTCCGTCGCCGGCCGAGACATAGACAATTTCGTCTGACGCGTGCTTCGCAAGCTCGCCCAACGGCGCTTTCTTCGCTTGTGCCAGCGCCTTGGGATGCGCATCGTAATAAAGCGTCGCCTCGGCTGCGCCCACCGCGTGTACGAACTGCGTTCCGGTGCACGACGATTTGCTGACGATGTTTAATTTGGGATGCCCCCAGTGCGACGGCATCTGTCGTCCACCCGAACTTGGATCGGCTTCCGCGCCTACCGATTGCAGCAACATTTCCAACGGGCTCACACCCAGCATTAGGCACAGCGCGCGGTCGCGGTAATACGGATACATCCAATCGGCGCCTGGCCGCAAAAGCAGCCCCATTGCCGCGGTTACCGCTTCGTGTCCTGCACTCGAAATTTGGAAATAGATTTTATTTTGGCGCTTGAGCTGAATCTCGCGGTCGTCCAGCTTCCGCGAAAGATACATCGTGCGGTACAATCGGATTAGCGTGTCTCGCGTAAGTCCAGCGTGCTTCTCAATTTTGAGGGCGTCGTTTTTGGCAGGCTTCACGCGCGTTTGGACGGCCATTCAGTCAGACCTCGGTCGTTGAACGTTTCGGCGCTTCCAGTTCAAATTATACAGAAGTTTTTCGCGGGCTTCTTGGAGCAACGCACAACGGGTGGAGATTTTCGGAGCAAAATCACTGCTTTGTATTCAGCTGGTGAGCTGTTAACCACTAATTTGTTTCTTCGCGATGGCAGCGCCATAGTTTCAGCCTCCACTTGTCTCTACGCATCCTTTGCGTCGACAGAATCGCCAAAAAGCGGGATTTCAGGCCATTCTTGGCCACTCGCAACTTCAGAGGCATCACATGCACCACTTCGGCCAGCGCACGAAAATTCCTGCGCTTCTTTCTGTGGCGGCAGCAAACTGGAGGGACCCGACGAGGCCAGTCCAATTTGGCCTGCCGGGCCGTCGTGGCGTTGAAATTAGTTTAGTGAGTGAGCTATTCCAGTGAGTCGAACTTTTCTTCGAGTGCCCCGAACTCTGCGTCCCCGTCCTTCACCGCTTTCGGCGACAAATCGCTGAACGGCTCTTCTGAAGGAAATTTTTTCAGCAATCGGTCTTCTGTCATTTTTTCGTGGCCCGAAAACGCAAACCGCAAATACAGCTTCACGTTCCCGTTCGATGGCGCAGGGCTTTCCGACTCGGCTTTACCCTTGGATTTGCCCGTTTTGGTTCCTTTCGCCGCTTTCGAAGCTTTTTCAGATTTCTCATCAAGCTCGACACTCTTCTCAGCTGCCCCTTCGTCCACCGTCCGTTCAAACTTGTACAGTAGTTTTTTGTCCAGCCGGAACGCTTGCTTCCACATCTCCAACTTGTGCCGCGCCTGCTGCGCTTTCTCTTCATCTGTACCAAAATCAAAGCTCATGTATATGTGCGCCATGGTTTGAGTTTGCGATGCCCGCTATCTTTAGTCAAGAATCCTCGAACTCAGCGCTTCGGCCGCTTAAAATCAGGCGACCGCGTCGAATCGGAAATTGGCGTATGATAAAAGCTGGTCTTTCGAAGAATGAATTGCAGGATCAAAGACGTTCACTCCCGCGTCCGTCGAATTGGCGCTTGGACTAGCCTCCTCGCTCTGCTGTTCGTCTATGCCCCAATGGCGAGCGCTACGCTGATGGCTGTTACTGGTGCTTGCTGCACTGGTGACCAGTGTCCCATTCATGGAAATCATCATTCCGGGAAAAAGAGCCGCACACAAAATAGCGAGCAAACTCCGATGGAATGCGGGCACGAAGGCCCTGAGTCGAAAAAGATGCAATCCTGCTCAATGTCCTGCTGCCACGACATCGAACAATCCGCTGTCCACGCCTATATTTTTCTACCGACTCCCTTCTCAGTCCCGACAGCCCTCGCGCCATCGTCTTTCGCGCCGCACACCTCCATCAGCGCAAAACTTTCTCCTGTATTCGCTCCTCTTGGACCTCCTCCTAAACCGTTCTCCAACTAGCTCTACTGAACTCCCGTTTTTGTAACGGCCCGCTTAAACGGCGCGTCACTTCAGTCCATTTCCTCCCCGGCCCTCGCCGGGCAGCCAACTCTGTTTGGGAGAACATCTTTCACATGAAGCGAAAATTCGGTTTTCGTATCTGTATTTACGTACTACTTGTAGCTACTTGTTCCGTTTGTCCCGCATTCGCCAGCATTTTTGGCACTGTTCGCGGCATCGTTCACGACGCGCAGCATCGCCCAATTTCCGGCGCTCATCTTCAGTTGCAAGCAAAGCAATCTGATTGGAAACGCGAAGCCTTCTCGGACGATCAAGGCAAGTTTCAATTCGACGCCGTGCCCGCCGGCGATTATTCGATCCATATTTCGCGCGATGCATTTCGCGAATATTCAGGCGATCTCGCCGTCACCGCGGATTCCGCCCCGCTTCGCCATTTCCCTCTCGAACTTGCAGGCGTTAGCGAAAAAGTTGAAGTCAGCGAAAACGCGCAGACCCTCGATACAAGTTCGTCCGTGAGCCAAACGACGTTGAGCCGCGAAACGATTTCCTCCACTCCCGGCGCCACCCGCACCAACAGTCTCGACCTCATCACCGACTACACTCCCGGCGCATACATGGTTCACGATCAGCTCCACGTGCGCGGCGGCCACCAGGTTTCCTGGCTCGTGGACGGCATCCCTGTTCCCAACACCAACATCGCGTCAAACGTCGGACCGCAGTTCGATCCCAAAGACATGGACGTCGTCGAAATACAGCGCGGCGGCTATGCCGCCGACTACGGCGACCGCACGTATGGGGTGTTCAACGTGATTCCGCGCTCAGGATTTGAGCGCGATCGCGAAATCCAGCTCCTTCTGACCTACGGAAATTTTCACCAGACTGACAGCCAGATTAGTATCGGCGACCACACCGAACGGTTCGCCTACTACGCGAGTGTCAGTGCAAATCGCACTGATTTTGGTCTCATGCCACCCGAGCCGCATGCGCTTCACGACAACAACAACGGCGTCAGCGGATTTACTTCACTCATCTTCAATGCGACTCCAAATGATCAACTGCGGCTTGCAGCCTCTGCTCGCGCAGACTTTTTCCAGGTACCCAACACCTCGGATCAGCAAGCTGCCGGCATTCGCGACACGCAACGTGAGCGCGACGGTTTTCTTAACCTTTCCTGGGTACACACGTTAGAGCCGGGAGTATTGATGACCATATCGCCCTTCGTTCACTGGAATCACGCGGCGTATGACGGCTCTTCGCCGATTCCCAGCCTGCTGCCGGACCAGCCTCCAATTCCAACAGATCACAACGATTCGTTGTACGAAGGCGCGCAGGTTTCGCTCGGGGTAACTCGTGGCCGTCACAATGCGCGCTTTGGTGCTTACGGATTCGCCCAACGGGACGATTCTTTCTTCCGCGTCGTCGCCACAGATGGCACTGGGGCTATAGCGTCTGAAAAAGATTCACCCTCAGGTGGTGTCTTCAGTCTGTTTGCGGAAGACCAATTCCGCGCCGCCGATTGGCTCACGCTCAATGCTGGCGTCCGCTACACGCATTTCTCCGCTGGCGTCGTCGAAGACAAAACAGATCCTCGCATCGGTGCCGCGCTGCACATTCCAAAACTCGGCTGGGTCGTGCGCGCTTTTTATGGCCGCTACTATCAGGCGCCCCCGCTGACCACGGTCTCTGGCCCGCTGCTTCAGTTAGCAGTGGATCAGGGATTTTCTTTTGCCCCACTGCACGGTGAAACCGACGAACAACGCGAATTCGGCGTCACAATTCCCATTCGCGGGTGGACGCTCGACTTCTCCAACTTTCAAACGCACGCGAGAAATTTTTTCGATCACGACGTTCTTGGAAATTCAAATATCTTCTTTCCGCTGACCATCGAACGTGCGCGCATTCACGGATGGGAATCCACACTGCGTTCTCCACGCATCAAAAAACGCTTTGATGTATATCTCACGTATTCCAATCAAATGGTTGAAGGCGCTGGCGTCGTGACTGGTGGGCTGCTCTCTGATCCTGGCCAACTCTGTGACGGAGGCGGCTTCTGCTATCTCGACCACGACCAGCGCAACACGCTCAGCGCCGGCTTTCACGCCGCCTTACCGTTCCGGGTTTCAGCTTCCGCGAATCTTTCCTACGGCTCTGGCTTCCTGGATGGAGAAGGACCACAGCATCTGCCCGACCACACTGAATTTTCGTTCTCGCTTTCTAAATCCATCGGCGAACGACTTTCCGTCGCCTTCACAGCACAGAATATCGGCGATGGACGATACCTCCTAGATAACTCAAATACATTTGGCGGCACTCACTGGAATTATCCGCGCCAGGTGAGTGGACAGATCCGCTACCGCTTCCATTTCTAGCAACTCACCCCGACGCCTAGGACGCGTTTTGATTTATGCTGTTTGCGCGATCCTGGTGCGAAGAGGTGATTGCTTGAAGATATTTTTGATTGCATTGTTCGGAGCCATCGGCACGCTCGCGCGGTATGGCTTGCAAGGAGTGGTGCAGCTGCGCATGGGCAGTGTTTTTCCATACGGAACAGTGCTGATTAATCTTACCGGCTGCTTTCTGCTTGGATTGATCGGCCAATTGATGTTGAATCGCATGCTCGTATCGGCAGATATGCGCATGGCCATAACTGTGGGATTTTTCGGCGGGTACACCACGTTTTCCAGTTTTGGTTGGGAGACCGCGAAAATGTTGGAAGACGGCGAATGGCTTCGCGCCACAACCTACGTCGGCGCAAGCGTGTTTGCGGGATTGCTTTTGTCAGTCGCGGGAATCCGTTTGGCGAATAAGTTTTAGCAGCCGCCTTTCAGGACCTTGCGATTTAGGAGCGTGTGATGACACACGAAAAATTCGAAGGCGAACGCACACTGATGCGCATTCACATCGGCGAATCGGACAAGTGGCATGGCAAGCCGTTACATGAAGCCATTGTGGAATTGTTACGGAGGGAAAAATTCTCCGGCGCAACTGTACTTCGCGGCGTGGGCGGATTCGGTTCATCGAGCGTTTACCACACGGATAAAATTTTGCGGCTTTCGCAGGACTTGCCGATTGTTGTCGAGGTTGTCGAATCCACGGAGCGCATCGAACAAATTCTTCCGCAACTGGATGAAATGGTGGAAGGCGGATTGATCACTCTTGAAAAAGTGCGCGTCATTCTCTACCGTGCCGCCAAGAAATGAATGGCCGACAACAGCACCCCCAATGGAAAGCACACAACTCGTTCGCATACTCAGAGTTAACAAGATTGACCGTGCCCCTGAAAGACGTCGTAACATCGCTGCGGCATTTTGCTTCCGGAGGGAACACCATGACAACTTCTAAGTGGTGCCAACGCGCGCTTGGCTTGACGGCGTGCTTGGCGGCAGTTCTTTTCACTGCGACTGAAGCGCGAGCGTGGGATAACGGCGTGGCGCTGACTCCGCCGCTGGGATGGAACAGCTGGAACAAGTTTGGCTGCAACGTAAGCGAGGATTTGATCAAGTCGATGGCGGACGGAATGGTTGCGAGCGGGATGAAAGACGCCGGGTACGAATATGTCGTGATTGACGATTGCTGGCAGGTGAGCCGAGACGGGGACGGAAATATTGTGCCGGATGCGCAGCGCTTCCCTTCCGGGATGAAGGTACTCGCCGATTACATTCACTCGAAGGGATTGAAATTTGGAATTTATTCCGACGCGGGAGAAAAAACTTGCGCGAAGCGCCCTGGCAGCATGGGGCACGAGTATCAAGACGCGCTGATGTACGCGAAGTGGGGCGTCGATTATTTGAAGTATGACTGGTGCAACACCGGAAAAAGAAATGCAGAGGAAGCGTATTCGACAATGCAGGAGGCGCTGAAATCTACAGGGCGGCCGATCCTTTTCAGCATGTGCGAATGGGGAACCGCGAAACCGTGGCTGTGGGCGAAAGACGTCGGCAACCAGTGGCGCACCACGGGCGACATCACGGATAAATGGTCCAGCATGAAAAAGTGGCCGGACGGAAACTGCTGCGAGCTGGGCATGGTGAATATTTTGGATTTGCAGGTCGGACTCGAAAGCTTCGCGGGACCTGGACACTGGAACGATCCGGACATGCTCGAAGTCGGCAACGGTGGAATGACGACCACAGAATACCGGTCGCACTTCAGTTTGTGGTGCATTCTGGCGGCTCCGTTGATTGCGGGAAATGATTTGCGGAGCATGACGCCGGAGATCAAAGAGATTTTGACGAACAAAGAAGTGATCGCCGTGAACCAGGACGCTCTGGGGCATCAGGGCAGCCGCGTGTGGAAGGATCAAGACCGCGAGATTTGGTCCAAGCAATTAAAGGATGGAAGTCGGGCGGTGGTGCTGCTGAATCGCGGCGCGAGCGATACGGAGATTTCTGTGCCGTGGGAGGCGATCGGGTATCCAGGAAATGTTTCTGCGAATGTTCGCGATCTGTGGGCGCACAGAGACCTGGGAAAGTTCACGGGAAAGTTTGCGGCGAAGGTAGAATCTCACGGGGTAGTAGTGGTCACGATCAAGCCATGAGAAGAACGGCCGAGTGCAGTTCTTCGAGCGATCGTGCACGGCTTAAGGCTGAGCAAGGAAGTGCAGGATTTCGCGCAGCAATCGGTCTCGCTGGTCTGTCGCGAACAGAAACTGTGCGTGGGCTGAGCCATCGAGAATGAGCAACTCTTTCGGGCCCGAAGCTTTCTCGAAGTTCGCGCGAATCTTGGGTAGCTGCGGTCCTTCATCGTTTGCGTCGTCTCGCGCGACAATGAACAGTTTGCGACCTTTGATTTTTTCTGGTGGCCGATCGGTCCACGCTGCCAGCAACACCAGTCGATCGATCTCTCCAGGCTCGGCGTCAATCGAGGTGTCAGCGGCCGCCTCACCTCCAAAACTTGCTCCGACAATCGATACATTCTTCGCGCCGCGAAAGTTGATGGCTAGCACGCGGAATCCGGCGTTTAGAAAAGCAGGCGCTTGCTCCTTCCAACTTTCCTTGTTGAAGCGGCCTCCGTGCGCCAGCACGAGGCCACGATCGCCTCTTCCGTAAACGTCGGCATGCACGACGCCTCCGTCTTGAGTCGAGAAGGAGACATGCTGCTGCGCCCCGGCAAGACCGGGTAGAAGGACAGCAGCCAGGAACAATCTGAGAATGTACATTGAGAGATTGTACTGCCGGCGCGTGATCCCCGAAGGGTTACATGGGCCAAACGATTGGGAGTTCGTGTGCGGCGTCCTTAATCCGTGCAATGAACGCACTGATAGCGGCCACTTGAGAGGATGCGGTGCCGCTGAAGATGTGCACGTGCCTGGCGAGCAGGAGCTTACTTCGGAGTCGGTTTCTCCGCGGCGAGCTTTTGAGCAGTGGTCAGGGCGTCGGCTGCCTGGACTTTTACGTCGGGCTGGACGCCGGTGCCTTCCCAGTTGGTTTTGGAGAGAGGGTTGATGGCGCGAGCGAACGGCACGCCGATCATGAAGTGGTCGTCAATGCGATGGCCATTGACTGGATGGGCGCCACCACCGGTAGTTTCGCCGACGATGGTAGCGCGCTTCAAATTTTTGAGGTTGTAGCTGAACTCTTCTGCGCCGGAGAAAGTGTCCTTCGACGTCAGAACGAATGCCGGTTTGCCATCCAAGCGTTTGCCCGGCACATAGGGCAAAGTCCAATATTGGTCCGTAGAGTCTCCCTTGCGCGTCCAAAGATCATTGAGGTGAGTACGCGTGTCGAAGAGATAGGTTGAGACCAACGCGATCATTTTGGGGTCGCCGCCACCGTTTTCGCGCAGATCGAAAATGATGGCATCCACGTTGGCGAGGAAATTCATGGCTGCAACGGCGGTGGGCCCGCAAATGTCAGGATCTGCGAAGAAATCAAATTTCAAATAGCCGACATTGCCCTCGAGAATCTCGACTTTGTTGAATCCACAATTCACGCGTTCCATCTGCTTGCGATACTGGGCCACGGTGTCCGCAGAAGGCGGGCCCGAAGGCATTTCCGGCATCCGCGCCGCGCTGAAGTCCACCCGCAGGTGCTTGTCGTGGCTGACTTCCTGAAAATTTTCGGTCAGCGTTCTCGCGAAATCGTCGCCATCGGTGATCGAGTCATATCCGCCCTTTTTCTGGCGCGCGCGCACCGCTTCTTCCATCTTTTTCGCCGTTTCCGGGAATACATAGGACTCATTGAGATTTGCGATTGCACCGTCAATGACCCGTGCCCGTGTGGCTGCGTCGATTTTGAAATTAAGATCGGCCACGGATGTGCCGGGAGGAATCGCGCGCAAGCCAAAGCTTGCCACCATCGCGGGATCGCCAGGCTTGACATCGAACTTGCCAATCGCGCGGGTATCGCTGACTCGTTCCTTGACGAGAAATTCCAATCGAAGCGGTTCGCTTTTCATGATTTGGAGCAGGACAAATCCGCCGGTCATGCTTCGGAATTGCATTTCGCGATCAACGGATTTGTCCGGATCATACCTGTGGACATAGGCGTCGATCAAAGCCCGCTCCCCGGAGTTGAACGAATCGAACCAGGCTTTGAATGTGTGACCGGCCGGGGTGTCTGGAATGGCTGGAGAAGGCACGGGATTGGTGGGGGCTTGCTGCGCAGACGCGGCAGCTAGAGTCAACACCAGGGCCAAGATCACGGCTGGGCAGGAGCGATGAAACATAGGCACCTCAGCTGCTAGTTCCCTGTTGGTAGCTCGACGGGCGGAGTATACCACTGGGCTCGAAAGCGTTGGAGCGATGGATGAGAGGCCGGTTGGTGTTGTTCTCTATTAGATCTATGAGGCCTTTGCCAAGAACAAGCCGTACACGAAATTACCGGAAGCGAAGCCTGCCCGCATCGCCTGGAACGCCTTGAGAAAAGAGATGAACTGGGAGCCGTGCTTCGCTGCGAGCATCCACAAGTTTTTATCTTTGATAATTTCGAGGCTGACGTCCCATGTTTTGGCGCAATGTGCGTTTAGAACTTCGCGGTGCGTAATCTGAAGGCCGTTTAAAGCAAATAGCGTCTCGTAGTCATCCATTGTTTGCAGTTCGACGAACATGCCGGTTTCGATGGGGTCGATATATTTGTGTGCTTCCGCGCCGGTGAGATTCTCTTTCTTGAACCAGTCGGTGACTGCGAACGAGCCGCCGGGCTTGAGGAGTTTAGCCGCAGAAGCAAAGAACTGCTCGCGATTCTGGTAGTGAGAAATTGACTCCACGGACCAGAGGAGGTCGAACTTTTCGTGCAGGCTCATGGCCTCGGCATCCATCAGGAGGAAGGTCACATCAAGGTGCTTCTCTGCCGCTGCGCGAATCGCCATTTCAACCTGAACCGGGGAAATGGTTATGCCTGTAACAGCGGCATTGAATTGTTTGGCCAGATAAAGACTGCTGGCGCCGAACCCGCAACCGATATCGAGAATGTCCGAGCCGGGCTTTACGTTTGCGAGCCGAGCGAGATGCTCAATGAGTTGAAGCTGCGCTTTTTCTTTCGATTCATCGCCACGAATCCAATATCCGTGATGAAGATGCTCGCCCCAAAGTGACCGATAGAAAGGGCTGACGAGGTCGTAATGCTCGACGATTCGCTGCTTGTCGTTTGAACGAGACATGGTGGACGAGCGCCTGGCCAAGCCGCGCTTAGTCTCGGGAGTAGCGATGGCTGGGGTGATGGGGTTTTCGCGCATGGATATTGTGATTGTACCTTCGCAGACTTGTACACGAAAAGGACATCTGGGCCGGGGAACATCTGTTCCGCTCTTGAAAGCCGCATAGAGAACGCCATTGCGCGGGATTTCGCGGAATGCTAGTCTCGAGCGAACAAAAGGCGAACCATTCAGGAATGCTTGATCGGGAGTGTTTTAGCTCGGAAAGACCGGCTGTCTCAAGAAGCGCAAGAGGTTGCCGAAGGTGCTACGCGAAGGAGGTGCTGTGGGGGAATTGTTGGCGGTGAGGACGAGCGAAACTGTAGCGGGGCAAGCGCCGATTGCATCGTGGCGGGCCGAGACCTCGATCTCGCGTGTGAATGAGGTTTTGACGACGTTTTCGGAGCGGGATCGCAACGGCGAGATGCTCACGGCGGTGCGGAGATTCCCTGCCCGAGCGGCGGAGTGGGCGGACTGGCCAGCCTGGGTCCAGCCGGAGCTTCGTGCGGCGTATCAATCGAAAGGCATTGCGCGGCCGTATTCGCATCAAGCGCAGGCGGCTGAAGCGGTCCATGCTGAAAAGAATGTGGTGATAGTGACGCCGACGGCTTCTGGGAAAACTCTTTGCTACAACCTGCCCGTGATCAACGCGATCTTGGAAAATGAGGATACGCGAGCGTTGTATTTGTTTCCGACGAAGGCGCTCGCACAGGACCAGTTGGCGGAATTGTATGACGTGAGTCAGCGGTTGGAAGGCGCGACGACGCAAGAGGCCAGGACGTTCGGCGTGTTCACATACGACGGAGACACGCCTGGCGATGCGCGAAAAGCGATTCGGGAAAAGGGGCACATTGTCCTGACGAATCCGGACATGCTGCACACGGGAATTTTGCCGCATCACACACGGTGGACACGGCTGTTTGAAAATTTGCGGTACATCGTAGTCGATGAGTTGCACTCCTATCGCGGCGTGTTTGGAAGTCACTTCTGTAACGTGTTGCGGCGGTTGCGACGGATTGCTCACTTCTATGGAAGTGAGCCGCAATTTATTTGCTGTTCGGCGACCATTGCGAATCCGGGAGAGTTGGCGGAGCGACTGATTGAAGATGAAGTTGAAGTGCTGAACTCGAACGGTGCGCCGGCTGCTGAGAAGACTTTTGTATTTTACAACCCGCCAGTAGTGAACCGCGCGCTGGGGATTCGCAGAAGCTATATCAACGAAAGTTCGCGCGTAGCGCAGGAATTTCTAAAACACGATTTGCAGACGATGGTCTTTGCGAACTCACGGCTGCATACGGAAATTTTGCTGACCTACCTGCAGCAGGCGAATCCACATTTTCCGGGGACGGCCGACACGATTCGCGGCTACCGCGGCGGTTATTTGCCGCACGAGCGGCGCGAGATCGAACGCGGGTTGCGCGAGGGTCGGATCCGCGGCGTGGTTTCGACGAGTGCCCTGGAGTTGGGGATTGACGTAGGTTCACTTGATGCGACGGTGATGGCCGGATATCCGGGAACGATTGCCGCAACGTGGCAGAGGGCAGGGCGTGCGGGAAGACGCAGCGGAAGTTCGTGCGCGGTGATGGTGGCGTCGTCTGCGCCTCTCGATCAATTTATCGTGCAGCATCCCGATTATTTTTTCGGAAATACGCCCGAGCACGCATTCATTCAGCCGGACAATCTGGAAATTTTGATCAATCACTTGAAGTGCGCGGCGTTCGAACTGCCAATTGCGCCAGAAGACCGGTTCGGCGAAGTGGACATGCAGGATTTGTGTGCGCGGCTAGCGGAAGCGGGTTACTTGCATCGCGCGGGCGAGCACTATCACTGGACGCAGCAAGCGTATCCAGCGGACACGGTCAGCTTGCGATCGGTGACGAGCGACAACTTTATCATTATTGATGTGACGGGCCAGCCGGAGGTGATCGGCGAAGTCGATTTTTCAAGTGCGCTGACGACGGTGCATGAGAAGGCCATTTATCTGCACGGCGGCGAGCAATATCACGTGGAGCATTTGGATTTCAAGGAGCGCAAGGCGTACGTGAAGAGAGTAGACGTGGACTACTACACCGACGCGGTGCGGTATACCCAAGTGCGGGTGCTCGAAGTGGCCGACGAAGCGCGAGCGTCGGAGGCACGTCCGGAAAATCCGGCGGCAAAGACGCATGGCGACGTGTTGGTCCGGTCGCAGGTGGTGGGATTCAAGAAGATTAAATTCTTCACGAATGAAAATATCGGCTCGGGAAAATTGGAACTGCCCGAAAACGAGATGCATACGACTTCTTACTGGCTGACTCTCGAACGATCCCTTGTGGAATCGCTGCCGTTTAGCATCAGCGAGCGACAGAGCGGAATGTTCGGATTGCTGCACGCCATGGAGTCCGTGGCAACGCTGTTGTTAATGTGCGACGGGCGCGATTTGGGAGCTGCAATTGGCGAGCGGCCGCCGACAGGAACGGAAGGAGAAGAGTTCTTGCCCGCATCAATGAAAGAGGTATCGATGGAAGATGGGATCAGCGCGACCTCGAAAGAATTCTTTGAGCCAAATTTGTATTTGTTCGACGCGTATCCAGGAGGGATCGGATTTTCGGAGCCATTGTACCGCGCGCACGAATTGCTGCTTGCGAAAACGCGCGAACTCATTGCGGGTTGCGGCTGCGAGTCCGGCTGCCCTTCGTGCGTCGGACCAGCGGGCGATTTGGCCCCGTGCGCCAAAGAGGCGGCGCTGGCGATTTTAGACAGGGTCTGCGGATAGATGGAGAAGCTGGACAGATTTGCGCGATTGGCGGCGCTGCGTCCTGCGCGGGGCGCGGCGCTTTGCGACGACCAGACGTCTCCAGAAGAATCTCCGTCCGCTGGTCTCGACGAGAGTACGCTTACGCAGCTGCTGGGCGCAACGATTCTACGTACCAAGTACGGGAACCATCTGAGCGTTCGTAACTGGTATGCTACTCCGGAATTTCCGGAGTTTCGACCGGCGGCGTTGGACCTGTTGTGCCGAACACCAGATGCGGCGCGAACGAAGAAGTGGCGCGCAGCAGCCGAAGATCCAGAGAAATGGCTGTTTCTGGACTCGGAAACCACGGGACTCGCCGGTGGGACTGGGACGTATGCATTCCTGATCGGAATCGCGTGGTGGGATTCGGGCGGCTTGCAGCTCGAGCAGTTCATGATGCGGGATTTTTCGGAGGAGCACTCAGTGCTGCTGGAGCTTGCCGCAAGAATTGCGGAACGTCCGGTACTGGTGACGTTTAACGGGAAAACATTTGACTGGCCGTTGCTAGAAAGTCGCTACCTGATGACGCGGTGCATACGGGTTCCGGAGCTTGCGGCCCATCTGGACTTGCTGCATCCGGCGCGAGCCGTGTGGAAGCTGCGGCTCGGTTCGGTGCGGTTGGTGGAGCTTGAGCGGCACGTGCTCGACGCACCGCGGCTCGGGTGGCATCGTGAGGATGATGTGCCGTCCTCGTTGATTCCGCAATTTTACTTTGATTATTTGCGAGGGCGATCTGCGTTGCCGTTAGCGGGCGTCGTACGTCACAACGGAATGGACTTGCGTGGGTTGGCGGCGCTCTTCGGAAAGCTCAATTCCCTGCTGGATTTCGAGCAGCAGGAAGAGGCAGAAGGACTGGACTTGTTTGGATTGTCACGATACCTGGAGCGGCGCGGACAGACAGCGAAGGCTGAGTCGGCGTGCGTTGCGGCGCGCAACCGGGGACTGCCGCTTCCATTTGACGGGCAAGCGCAGCGAGGGTTGGCGCGAATGGCCAAGCGCAGGGGAGAACACGCTGCGGCAGCAGCAATTTGGGAAGCACTGCTTGAAGATGCCGAGTGCCGCTTAGCAGCATGCGAGGAGCTAGCCGTCCATCACGAAAGGCGAACGAAGAATTTCAGTAAGGCGCTCGAGTATGCGCATGAAGCCCTGAAGGAACTGCGCGGAAAAAATAATAGATCGAAATATGCGACGACTACAATCGGGCAGCAGCAGCGGATCGAGCGTTTGACGAAGCGTGTAGTCCGGTTGGAGGCTCGGCGTGATGGAATGACGAATCGAGACACCGCGCCACTACTGTTACGGCCCCACCGCGCAGCCGTTGCCGGGGAGTAGGCGCGATGAGTTAGCGCACCGTTGCTTCAACCACGGGTATTGCGTTACTGACTGTTTTCGTTGGCGTGGCGCCCAATTTCTGATCGGGTTCCGGCACCGATCCCAAATCGAGCTGCTTATTTAGCTCCACAAAGACGCTGCGCTCGCCGCCTTCCAGAGCGAGACAGTCGGTAGCCGAGCAGCGCAGAAAAACACCGCCTTCCGGAGTGTCAAAGGAGAAAAAATCCGCTCTGCGAAAGAGATTCGTTCGTTGCTGATGCTTTTTCTCGAGCAATTCGGAGTACTGGCCAAAGAACCTGGCTGCGTATACTTGACTTGAAAAATGAATTCGGGCAACGAGCAGCAGGCGCTTGGATTGCTGGTTTTCGTAAAGCTGGTAGCGATCGCCTTCCCAGGAGGCGGCAAGCGGCTTGGCGCGTTGTTCATCAAGAAACTGTTTCAAGACCTCCAGCCATCCGAATTCGCCCATCAGGTTTTCGTCGATCTTTTTCCATTGCTTCCCAAGGTAACCGTCGATGGCTGGAAGTGTCACTGGCTCCGGAATGTGACCCGTCTTATAGAGGTTGGGATGCATGATTTGCTGCGTCGATGCAGGAGGGTTCAGGAAAACCTTTCCTACCGCGCTCCAACCCGCAGGCTTTAGCGCGGCCGCCGTAAATGTCATACCGGCGAAATACGGAAACACAAGGGTGTCCTTTATGAAGGGCGGCGCCTTTTGCAGTGACGGCGAACTGCTCAGATCGCCCGTCAGAATGGAAGGATCGAACTCAGGCATATTGTTCAAGGATTTTCCAGTGCCCCGAAGAAGATAGTCCACCATGGCTGCCATGGCACTGCCTTCGAGGAAGGCCTCACGCGCCAGCTCGGCGTCGTCGTTCGGACGCGCCGCTTTTAGCCACGACTCGATCTGAAAATGCTGGTCTTGCAGCGCGTGTGTGAGCTCGTGGGCCATAACCATGCGCTGATCTTCAAGCGGTATCCAGTTGGCGATATAAAACTCATGTGCCTTCGGGTCGTAGAGGCCGGCAATCTGCTCAGTAAGCAGATCGACCATGAAGGAGTCCACGTCGAAATTCTTCGGCAGCAGGCCAAAGGCTTCGGCAGCTCTGGCGTCGGCATAGCGTTGCGCGACATCCTTGTCCTCGTTCATCTGGCGGATAACGTACGCGCGAATCTCCTCGCGAGAGCGAAGGGTCTTCTTCAGTGGCGTGCGGAGTGACAATCCTGTGATTTCGCTCATGTCATGCAAAACTTCGTCCGCTGCTTGGGCGAAATCGGCCGGGGAGGAGGGCCCGGCGGGGGGAGCAACCGGCACGGAAGGCTGTTGAGCCGATAGACCCGGAAGGACAAGGAAGAGGATCGACAGAGCGAGGCGTTCCAAAATGGAACAGCAACGTGGAAGGCCGGACCAATTTATTTTCATTTTTTGAGAATAGCAGATTCTGTCGATCCGATAGCGAGACCAAAATGGCACGACAGACGGTCGAGCGGATCGGAACCTGGAAATCGGTGAAGTCGATTATTTTGTTCTGAAGTCTTAACAGGATGGTAATTGGAGTGTAGTCTGAGTGCACCGCAACCTCCACCGCGCCAAGGGGGTTCCATGCTACCAGGATTGCGATTACGGCAAGTTCGCGAAAGGCTTGGGCTGACCTACCGTGATGTTGAGTCGGCCAGTTATGAACTCGCGTCCCGACGTGGGAGTTCCGATTTCATTTTGCACATCAGCCGCTTGGCCGACATCGAAAATCGCAACGTCGTGCCCGGCTTGCATAAATTTTATACGCTAGCCGTGATCTACCACTTGAATCCTCTCGAGCTCTTCGCATGGTTCGATATCCCGATCGAGGAGTGCTTCGAGGACGGAATCAATTTTCAGGTCCCGCGAACACACCTGGCCGCGCCACCAAGCGCGCTTCGAGTCCCGCTGCGATTTGATCCGGCATTCGACCCGCGACGCACAGATTTCCTTTCAAGGATGGTGGAGAGATGGGGACACTTTGAAGGAGCGTTGACGACGGCGAGCGCGCGCCACTGTTACGGTTATCTGGGCTTGTCAGACCGGCGGATGGTGCCTCTGTTGCGCCCTGGGAGCTTGATACTCGTCGACACAGCCATGCGGCATATCGAGAATGAAGCCTGGACTTGCGAACACGATCGCCCTATGTATCTTGTTGACGTTAGAGATGGTTATCGGTGCGGATGGTTCCACCAGGTCCCAGGCAGGCTGCTGATGCAACCCCACCCCTTATCGAGGTGCGCGCCCGAATCCTGGACTTTACCGGGCGAAGCAGAAGTCGTTGGAAAAGTGATCGGCGTGGTCACGCGCTTGAACGAGCCCTGGAACACTCCGCTTCAAGAATTTCAAGTAGAGCGCGTAAGTTCGAAAAGAAAAGTTCCTTGAGATAGTCCGGCGCATTTCCCGGCGGGAGAATACGATAGGACTCCAACTGACGCCAGTGCGAAACTGTCGATTTGAACGACCCTGGCATTCCCCGAAGACACTCACGCAGATCATCAGCCTGAACGGATAGCGGCGTTTCCAGAATCTTCTGAAAAATTTCGTGATGACAGCATTCGAGTGACTCCTGAATTGCGTCTTGCGGGTACAGCGCCGCAAGGCCGGCATGCTCGTATGTGCCGGAGGATAGATCACGCAGGGAGGTGATGTAGATCAGACGCCCGAAAGTATTGGGAATGGCCGCCAACGTGGTGGCTGTGAAGTCACGGACGACCGATTTGTTCCTGAGGATCTGATCATCCATAAATCACGGCGAACTGTTCCGCAATCGGAACGTTTTACGCCAAGAAAGTCGCTTTTGCAAGGAAACGCAAAGGATCGCACCTGGAGGTGTTATCCATGCGTTTCAAAAAAATTGCCCTGGCTTCATGTTTTTCACTGCTCGTTGGGACCATCGTAGTTCCGGTTAGCTCTTCAGTCAATCGCGACACAAAAACAGACAGCACGATACGGATGCAACTGGCAGATGGGATGCCGTTGCCTCCCCCACACAAAGAAGTGCTGTTAGCGGACGGAATGCCGTTGCCTCCCCCACACGAAGCGGTGCTGTCAGCAGACGGAATGCCGCTGCCTCCACCACATGGGAGCAAAGCCACCGCGAACGCATGAGAACGCTCTAATCTATTTGCCGCGATGGTTCCTGCAGCTTCGACCGATTGCTACAGGACACGAAGCATGTTTAGTGATTTTATTGAACTCATAACATGCTAAGATACGCGCGTGTTAGCTGAGCTGCCAACATTCACTCTCGGACTATGGGGGTTGGCAACCCTGTTGACTCTCCTGCTGCTCGGACGTATGGTCGCCTTCGAGCAATACCACGAATTTCCCTTGTTCTGCACGTACCTGACGGTAAATCTTCTGCAAACTGCAGTTGGAGTGCTTCTCTACCAGGGATACGGATTTACATCATCTTTCAGCTACCAGATCGCGTGGACGACGCAAGCGTTCGTTGTAGTGGCTCGGGCACTTGCGGCCGCCGAGGTTTGTTATCTGGTTCTCGGGAAGTACAAAGGTGTGTGGGCGCTGGCCACGCGCATCTTAACTTTTTGCGGCCTGCTAGTGCTGGGCCTGGCGTTATATTTCGGAAGAAACGGTTATACGGTTGGAATTGCCACACTGGAAATTGGATTGGAAGCATGCATCGCGACGTGGGTCGCTGGACTCTTATTGTTTGCGCGTTATTACAACGTTCGAGTTTTGCCCGTGACGGGATTACTGGGGTTGGGGATGGGATTGCTCTCCTGCTTCAAAATTCTAAATGATCTGGTGTTTGAACGGTTCGTAAGACGCTTCGGAGATGCGTGGAATTATGCTTCGCTCGGCGCGTTTGCAGGAATTCTGTTGATGTGGATCTGGGCACTCCGAAAGTCGAGTGTGGAGACAGTCCCGGAGCCGAAGCTGCGACCCTCAATGGTGTATGCCAGTTTGATTCCCCAGGTAAACCGGCAGCTCGCGGAGTTGAACGAACGGCTGACGCAGCTATGGAAACTGGAGTCGCCGAAATCATGAGCCCCGGATTCTTCATCATCGCAGTCATCTCGGCGCTCGGTCTGGCGGGTTTGCTCTTCTGGGGACTGAGGGGAGCAAGCCACCGGCAGACCACTGAGCCAGCTTTGGCGGCGTTTGAAAACGCGCCGCGCCACCTCCGAAATATGGCGCAAATTCGCCAGGCCATGGACATCATAGACCTGCAGTATGCCGCACAGAAGGGCGGTCAACGCTTGGCCGACAGGCTTCGTCGCGAACGTAGGCAGGTGACGCTGCTATACCTTGCCGCCATCCGGCGCGATTTTGAGCAATCGTTACGTGTGGCACGTATTGTCGCTGTCCTGTCTCCCGAAGTATCAGGTTCGCACGAATACGAAAGGCTGCGGCTCTCTGTGCTTTTCCGCATGCGCTTTTACGTGATAAAGATTCGCTTGCATATGGGTACTGTCGCACAACCACAAATCCTTACACTGGGACAGATGGTGACATCACTGGCGATGCAAATGGAAGAGGCGATGGCTCGCCTGGGTGAGAGAGCGGCACTTGCGGCGGAATTAGCCCTTCAATCGGAACGGTAACAATCCCAGAGTTCGCGTTTGCGCCGCGAGAAAAGACCTGGTCTTACTTCGAAATAGTGCCGGCCACGGGAACCATCGATTCACCGTTTTGAGAGTCATGGGTTGCGGCAATGGCCATGCAAGGAAGTTCTATCGTGAAGCAAGCGCCGCGTGGCGGAACATTGCAGACCCGAATCTGTCCGCCGTGCTCCGAGATAATCCCGTAACAAATGCTTAGGCCGAGGCCAGTGCCTTTCCCTACCGGTTTGGTCGTATAAAACGGATCGAAGACCTTTGATGGGTCCTTTACGCCGGGCCCGCTGTCCACAAACTCGACGACAAATTTATCGGCTTCCCTGGCTGTCCGCACCCACAAATCTCCCTGTGCGCAGCCCTCAAGTATTGCATCGACGGCATTGTTCACGAGATTCAGAAAAACCTGCTGCAATTGGTGAGGGTCGGCGGCAGCGAGCGGCAGATCGTCAGCCAAATCCAGGTGCAGCCGAATGTTGCTCATACGCAGGTCGTAATCGCGCAAGGCAAGCGTGTCTTCCAAGACCTGATTCAAACGGACGGGGACACGCTCCGGCTTATGTTGCCGTGCAAAACTCAAAAGATTCTGCACGATGCGGTGTGTCCGCTGCGCCTGCTTGTAGAGTTTTTCGCTGTATTCGAGGCCCTGCTGGCCCACCTGCCCGCACGAGGTCAGCAGTTGGCTATAACCGAGAATTGCGGTAAGCGGATTGTTCAGCTCATGCGCGACGCCAGAAATCAACTGGCCCACGGCAGCCATTTTTTCGCTGTGCAGCAATTGCTCTTGCGTGCGGCGAAGATCGTCATAGGCCTGGCGGGTCTGGTCATACAGTAATGTTCTTTCGATCGCGCTCGAAATCTGGCTGCCAACCGCGATCAGCAAATTGACGTCGGCTGAAGAAAAATCCCGCTGCGATCGGCTTCCGACCACGAGACCGCCGATGACTTTATCTTTCGACCACAGAATAACCACATAGGAAGCGACGATCTGTTCCTGGCGTTGAACATCCTTGAACATCTGCGGAAGCGGCAGTCCGTGAGTCGAAAGAAACGTGGCATGCACGGCTTTGATGTGTTGAAGAAGTTCGGGCTGCACTTTAGTTGGCGGGAAATGGCGCGTGAATTCGGAACGGTGTCCCACAGCCGCGACCCTGCGCAAAATCTCATTGGTCGAATCGAAAAGATAGAGTGAAGAAGCGTCCAGGCTAAACAGCTCGGATAACTGCCGTAGAGTGCGGTGCAAGGAATCGCTCAAATCCAGGGATTCAGTGAGTGTGTTCGCGATGGAATTAAGCACCATTAACTCGCGATTTCGACGGCGGATTTCATGCTCAGCGCGTTTTCGCTCCGTGATATCCAAGAGGAATCCTTGGTAAGCGGTAACGTTCCCGGAAGTGTCGCGGACCGCGTTCGAGGATTCCGTCACCGTGCGAATTTCGCCGTCCTTTCGCAGGATATCGAATTCGAAGTCCGAGACGGACCCATGATCGAAGAGCAATTTCTTAAGCCGCTCGCGGTCCGCCGGGTTTGCGTAAAGGGCCCCCGTATCGCTTTTCACCAGCTCTTCGCGTGTGGAATAGCCAGCAATGCGCAAGAAAGCGTCATTGAAGTCCAGAAAGTGTCCTTGCGGAGTGGTGATGAACACGCCTTCCTGAACGTTCGAAACAAGTGTGCGGTATTTTTCTTCCGCCCGTTTGCGATCCGAAATGTCCTTCAAGACGTGCACGGTGCCCATCTGGCGGCCGGCAGGATCTGCGAACACCGAGTTCGACGCCAGGAAATAGCCGGGCAGCCAGGGATCGGGATCGTCTCCTTCACCCGCAACGCCCTCGCAATAGGGACATTGTTCGTACTCCGCGTTCTTCTGCGGAAATAATTCCAACACGGAGCGGCCGACCCACGATTTGTTTTCGCGTCCGGCGAGATGGAGCATACGTTGGTTGATGCGCAGCATACGGCCTTCCCTGTCGTGAACGAAGATCGGGTCGCCGATGGAGTCAAATGTATAAGCCCATTGCCGCTGCACTTTGTCGACCTGTTCAAAGAGCAGGACGTTCTGCACAGTGAGGCCCAGCAAGTTGGCGATATTCTTCAGGTAATCGACTTCGTCGTCCTGAAGTTTCGAATGGTGTCCGGATCCGACCGCGAAAATTCCCAGCGGCGCGTCCTTCCCTCGCAGAACCAGTGAAACAATTTCTTTCACGCCAGTGGCCAGCATGCGATCGCGTTCCTGTTTGTCGGTTTCGTTGGCAACGTTCATCGTCGCGAATTCTTCTTTGAGAACTCTCTGCGCCCAGGACTCGCTCACCGGAATCTCTTTTTCCTTCGCAAGATATGCTTCATCGAAGCCCACTGCTGCGCGCACCACGAGTTTCGCCGAGCTTCCTTCTCCTTCGAGGAGCCGCACGATTCCGTGAGAGACGCCAAGACTGCCAACGACGTTGACGAGCACGAGATCCAAGACCTCGCGAACCGAAAGCGTCTGGGTGCTTGAAGCCGTAAGCAGACTCAGCCGGCGAAGCTTGTCATTCAATTCGTCGGTGCGAGCGCGAGCCCTTTCCAATACGAGCACCACCATGGCAATGCCTAGCGACACGGCGAGCAAATGGTCAAAGGCAAGCCGAAGAAGAAACAAGGGACTCTCCGACCACAGCGGGCGGTCAATACCGTGTAAACCGAGAAGTAAAAAAAGGCCTGCTAGCAACCGGGCACCGTGGCCCTTAGTGCCTCTTGTGGAGTTCCAAAGAAACCAACCCGCCGACAGGCTTGTACAGGCAAGGATGGTCGAGGTAATCCAATGAATGTGTGCGGCGCCGACGACAAACCGCGACTCAATAAAATAGACCAGAACGACCAGCGCGAATGAGGCAGACCAAAGAAATGAATAGCCCGTTCGCGTCTTCCCGGCATAGCAAATCACTGCTCTCAGGAAGATAAAGTTCACGATGACGAGGAGTATCACGCGCACCAGTCGCAATTGGGGAACGGACATCGCTACCTGCGTCAATTCAAAGCCGGCCTTCAGCGTGAGTAGCGTCCAGCCGGTAACCCAAATGGCCAGAAATCGTGTCGGATGGTCTTTGCGCAGCAGTACAAACAGAACAAGCAGGATTAAAAAGGCGGTTGCTTCAAAGAAGGCAACGGCAGAAGGGCCCTGATTTTCGAGCACGGTGCGCCGCCTCCCAAGTAGAAAACGCAGTAGCCGGAGAACCGAGGCCATAAGGACCTTGAAAAGGCGCTTAAGCCACAGGTGTCTTGACTGGGGTCAAACTAACACGCTGTTTTCTTAATGAGCAACGGTACTCCGGGGTCCGTGTGACCTCTCGTATAATGGGAACGGGAGCCTAGCAAAGTGCAAACCATCGAAAACATTCTGGTCGTCGACGACGAAGAGGCCATTCGCGAAGTTGTCTCCACGATGCTGGAGTCGAAAGGCTATCGCTGCACCGCGGTGAGCAATGGCCGCGCCGCACAGGATCAGGTGAAACGTACCACCCCGGATTTGGTCTTGAGCGACATGATCATGCCGGAAATGGACGGCATCAAGTTGCTCGACTGGCTTCGCCAATATGATCCAGAAGTGCCTGTAATCATGGTCACGGCCATTCACGACATCTCGACGGCACTCGAGGCGATTCGACGTGGAGCATACGACTATATCCTCAAACCGTTTGAAAAGGACCAGCTCTATCTCGGCGTGAATCGCGCATTGCAGCATCGCCGGCTGGTGGCGGAGAACCGCAATTATCAGCGCACACTCGAACAGCAAGTGGAAGAGCGTACCGCTAGGCTTACTGTCGCGCTGGCGCAACTCGAACAGTCCTACGACGACACTCTCGAAGCGCTAGGCAGCGCATTGGACTTGAAGGACGCCGAAACCGAAGGCCACTGCCAGCGTGTGACGGCTTTTACCATTTCAATCGCCAGGACTGTGCCCGTGCCGAACGCATACCTTCCGGTATTGGCGCGCGCGGCCTTTTTGCATGACATCGGCAAGATGGGCGTTCCGGATAATGTCTTGCTGAAACCTGGCCCCCTGGATGACGCCGAGAAGGCGATCATGCGCAGGCACTGCCAGATCGGCTATGACATGCTGATTCGCATACCGTTCTTGCGCGATGCGGCGGAAATCGTATTGGCCCACCAGGAGTTTTACGATGGGACAGGCTATCCACGTGGATTAAAGGGCGAACAGATCCCGCTTGGGGCCAGGATATTCTCGATTGCAGATAGTATGGACGCGATGATCAGTGACCGGCCCTACCGTAAGGCTCTGCCAATGTCGCACGCGCGCGAGGAAATCAAACGCTGCGCTGGGACCCAGTTTGATCCCAAGGTTGTCGAGGTATTTTTGTCGATTCCCGAAGAGCATTGGAAAGAACTCCGCGAAAATCTAGGGTCGCCCTTCCGTTTGGCGCACTTAAGAAACTTACAACCCTGAGATTTTTGCTTGCGCTGACGCACGCATCTGGCCCGCCGTTCCGCCTGTCGTATACTGCCTTATCGTGCGATGACCATGACTTCGACGCGGCAAACCATGTCTGAATCGAAACCGATTCCACAAATGGATCTCGCGGCGCAATATACCGCGATTGGCGGTGAGATCCGGGAAGCAGTAACGCACGTGCTCGCTTCCCAGCAATTTGTGCTTGGGAAAGAAGGCGCCGCTCTTGAACGCGAAATCGCGGGACTCTGTGGAGTGCAGCACGGCATTGGAGTCGCTTCCGGGACCGACGCTTTGATCCTCGCGCTTCGCGCCGCCGGAGTGGCTGCCGGAGACGAAGTAATCCTTCCTCCCTTCACGTTTGTCGCGACAGGCAGCGCGGTGAGCGCACTGGGTGCGAAGCCGGTCTTTGCAGACATCGACTCAGAGACGTTCAATGTGCATCCCGACGAAATCTCCAAACGAGTTACGCCTCGCACCCGCGCAATCCTCGTTGTTCATCTGTACGGTCTGGCGGCAGACATCGATCCAATTCGAAACACGGCCACGCGTCACGGGATTCCTGTTATTGAAGACAACGCGCAGGCGATCGGAGCACGCTACAAGGGCAAACCGACCGGTGCTCTAGGCGATATGGCCTGCGTCAGTTTTTATCCAACAAAGAACCTGGGCGCTTACGGCGACGCGGGGATGATCGTTACGAACTCCGGAAAAATCGACGCAAGGCTCCGCATTCTCAGGAATCACGGCCAGGCTTCGCGTTACAGCAGCGTGGAGCCGGGCTGGAACAGCAGATTGGACGAAATTCAGGCCGCAATATTGCGGGTTAAGCTGCGTTACTTGGGGGATTGGGAGCGCGCTCGACGCACACATGCGGCTCACTACTCAAAACTATTGGCTTCGGTACGCGAGGTGAAAACACCCAAGACACCCGAAGGCTACGAACATGTATTTCATCAATATACGATTCGCGTTCCGCGCAGAAATGAGCTGCAGAAATACTTAAGCGATCGGATGATCGGCAACGCTGTCTACTATCCTGTTCCGCTCCACCTGCAACCGATTTACGCAAGCCTTGGGCATGGTCCAGGGTCGTTTCCCGAAGCCGAGCGCGCAGCCAACGAGGTCGTGTCGCTTCCGATGTTCCCTGAATTGCAGGCAGAGCAGATCGAGCGTGTAGCTAAAGCTATCGCAGAGTTTTTCGCGGGCTAAATCGCGAACCCAGACCCGAGACCAACTATCTTGCGCGGCTGATTGCTTACTGTCCGAAGTAAAGCAGCGCAAACAAGAACAGCCACAATCCGTCCATAAAGTGCCAGTAATAGGAAGTAACTTCGGCGGCCGCGAATTGGCTGACGCGCGCCGTCTCGAATTTGCGCAATCCCACGTAGAGCAACGCGCAAATTCCGCCGACGAGGTGCGCGGCGTGAAGCGCAGTGAAAACGTAAAAAAAACTGCTGGCCAGCCGCGACGTCATGTAGACGCCCTGGGCCGCCAATTGCCGCCAGGCAATCACTTGCCCCACAACAAAAACCGTTCCAAGAAAAGTAGTCAGCGCCCACATCTGTTTGAATCCGCGCAGACTGTCCATCTGCAGTTTGCGCCGTGCCATCTCAAGCGTTCCGCTGCTCGCCAACAGCACCACGGTATTCACCCAAAGAATCCAGGGCATGTGGATACCTGCCCAGCTGTGAAGATTGTCCACGCGCAGAACGACGAATGCCGCGGTCAGCACCATGAAGAACATCAGAATGGAAAGCATCGCGAGAGCTATTGCGGTGGAATATTTCTTAGCACTCGACTCGCGAGGCTCCGGATTGCCTTCTCCGCCGCTGTTTCCGCCGTCACCGTTATCGTCGCCATCGTCATCTCGCGAAGGCGGCTTGCCACCACCGCTGCCGCGGATGTCTTCGATGATGAGTTCGATGTCGTCCAATACGGGTATGCCCGGCATGAAACGGCCCTCACTTCTGCCTCAGCGAAATCTTGCCAAACTTTCGGGCGGGATGTGTTGCGGCAAAAAGTCTAAACCAGCCAGGGGCACGCCGTACAGATAGGCACCACGGTATACCTCTGGAGGACGACTGCCAAAATCATCCAGAGGGATCGGCGTCGGCAAGAACCATTCCAGCGTCGCGGCGCGCCAGGGATTCCGTAGCTGCTTCCGCTCCTTACGCAGCAGGCTCCAGAAAAAATTGTATAGGAAAACCGATTGTGCTGCGATCGTCACAATTGCAGCCGCGGTAATAAACGACCGCGCCGCACTTGGACTTTGCGCGCCAGAAACGGCAACGCCGCCATTTCGCGCTCGATCCAGGAGTCCGAGCCAATGCATAGGCATAAAGATGCAGTAAACGCCCGTGAAGGTTACCCAAAAATGGATTTTGCCCAATGTTTCATTTAGGTTCCGACCATATAGTTTCGGAAACCAAAAGAAAAGCGCGCCAAGAATGGCGAATGTGGCCGCAACACCCATCACCAGATGGAAATGTCCAGTGACGAAATCGTCCGTGATTGCGGCGGCCGCAACATCACGTCGCACCAGAAACAGGCCCGATAGGCCGCCTGAGAGAAACAGCGAAATGAACCCGATCGCAAAAAGCATTGCCGTCGTCAGGCGAATTTCTCCGGCCCAAAGCGTGCCCAACCAACTGGCGAGCAGAACGGAAGCCGGAATCCCGAGCGACGACGCGAGCAGCGAAAACACCAGCGGCGAGTAGGGATTCAACGCGCTTGAAAACATGTGAAATCCCCAGATGCAGAAACCGAACACTCCGACTGCGCAGAGGGCCAACACGGCGGTGCGCTCCGCCCAGACCGGCCTCCGGGAGAAAGTCGCGATGAGGTGCGACACGATGCCGAAACACGGCAACATCGCCACATAAACTTCAGCCTGCGCAAAAAACCAGAACCAGCGCTGCCAAACCGCCGAGAGCGAGTCACTCGAAGTCACGCGTGCCGCGAAAAACTGCGTTCCCAGGAACCAGTCCGAAAGCAGCAGCACGCATGCCGCGAGCAGAATTCCAAAAATCAGCAGGCTCAGAACCGCTGTCACGTACCACGCCCAGACGGTGAGAGGCAGACGCGTCAACGTCATGCCTTCGGTCCGAGCGTCAGTAACCGTGGCGCAGAAATTCACCGAAGACAGGATGGCTCCGACGGAAAAGCAAACAACGCTGAAGAGCCACAGGGCCATGCCAGTGCGTATGGGCAAGAAAAACGAGGCAGAGACACCGAGGAGCGCGGCGAGCGTCAGCCAAAATGACAGGCCGCTCAGGAACGGAAGCGCCATCTCGTTTGCGCCAATCTGCAGGGGCAAAAAGAAATAGCCAAAACCGAATTGCGGCGCAGCGGTGAGAACGAAGAAGACCATCAGTGACCCGTGAAGCAGCGTCAGCGCTACATATCGTTCGCTCATCAATCCAGCGCCGCTGTACGCAATCTGCACGCGCATGGCAACGGACAACACCATGCCCAGCACTACGCTGAATAGCGCCAGCCACAAATAGCGAAGGCCCACTTGTTTGTGTCCGCGGGAAATCAAAACGGATCCTTTAACTCCAGGCAGCCCTGAGTTCAGCCGCTTGAGTCTACATGAGATTTATCAGCAAGGCCTGCAGACCCCAGCCAAAGCGTAGGAACTGCAGTAAGGAAGGATGCCGCAAAAGGAGAAAAATTGGTGCGGTGGAAAGGATTCGAACCTTCACGGTATTGCTACCGCCAGCCCCTCAAGCTGGTGCGTCTGCCAGTTCCGCCACCACCGCATAAAACTCAATCGCTGCTTCTGTTTGCTGCTCAGTTCAGGCTCGCCGCTTGAGGTAACGGCTGCCTTCTCCGGCTTCGATTGTCCTGCAAACTTGCGCAAAAGCAATCAAAACTGTGTGACTCATTTTCCCGCTTCGCGAAATTTCCGCTCGCGCTGCGATTACGGCTTCGGATTCTGTGAAGCCGGCGGCTGCCCCGCAGGAGGCGTACTCCCCGGGGTGGTCGCAGGAGCCTTCTCTGGACTCGGCGCAGGAGATTGCGGCGACGCCGGTTTCGTAGCTGGCTTCGCTCGATCGTAAATGACCGAGCTCCCTTGCCCAGCCGAACGATCAGAACGCAACGCCAGGGCCATCGCGCAAACCATAAACATCACCGCGCACCAGGTCGTCGCCTGGGAAAGCACGGTTGCGGCGCCACGCGGACCAAAGGCCGTCTGGCTACCCGCACCACCGAACGCTCCGGCCAGGTCAGCCGCCTTGCCGCTCTGCAGCAACACCACGATGATCAGCACAAGGCAGTTCATTACGAAAAACGCGGGCAACACCCAGGAAAACCAGCGGTTATCGCCAAGCCGCCAGCCCGCAACAATAATTCCAAACCCAATCAGGATCGCAACCGACCATTTCATCCAACCTGGCATTGCTTCAGCACCTCAAAATTCTTCAAAATTCTGACTTTTGCCGGACTACTTGCAGTTCACGATCGCCGCAAATGACTTCGCGTCCAGACTCGCTCCGCCCACAAGAGCACCGTCCAGTTCCTGCTGCGCCATCAACCCCTGAATGTTGTCAGGCTTGACGCTGCCGCCGTAGAGAATCCGTATGCTGGCGGCCAACTCGTCGGAAAACTGATCACTCGCACAGCGGCGCAGGAACCCGTGAGCCGCTGCGGCAATTTCGGGCGTGGCCGTACGGCCCGTCCCAATTGCCCAGACTGGCTCGTAGGCTAATAGAATACGGGAGAACTCATCGGGGGTCAACGCACCAGGTCCGCCGATAAATTGCTGAGAAAGCACCTCTTGGGTCCTTCCCTCCTCGCGCTCGGCAAGCATCTCTCCCACACAGACAATTGGGATCAGCCCGTCGGCAAGCGCGGCTCGTGTTTTCTGAGCAACGGATCCGTCCGTCTCGCCAAAGTATTGGCGCCTCTCTGAATGTCCAATGATCACGAATTGGCACCCTGCCTCGGCAAGCATTCCGGCTGAAACTTCACCTGTGAACGCGCCTTCATTCTGCCAGAAAAGATTCTGTCCGCTGATTGCAAGGTCGCTGCCCTTTACAGCTTCGACAGCCGCGGGAATTGATGTAAAGGGCGGCGCAACGACGATATCGCAGTGCGATGCGTCAGAAACGAGCGGCAACAACGCGGCAAAAAACGCTCGTGTATCCGCCTGCGTCTTATACATCTTCCAATTCCCTGCGATCACTCTGCGACGCTCTCCGCCGCTTATTGTGCCGCTCATCGGTTGGTCAGCGCCTCGACGCCAGGCAATTTGCGGCCGCCGAGAAACTCGAGCGACGCGCCGCCTCCAGTAGAAATGTGCGAAATTTTTCCGGCTACACCGGACTGGTGCACTGCAGCCACGGAGTCTCCTCCGCCGACGATTGATGTCGCGCCAGAATCCGTCGCAGCCGCCACCGCTTTCGCAATTTCAAGCGTGCCTTTGGCGAACGCCGGCATCTCGAACACTCCCATCGGCCCGTTCCAAACGATGGTTTTCGCCTTAGCAATTTCCGCGGCGTAAGCCTTGCTCGTCTTGGGACCAATATCCAGCCCCATTTGCTCCGCAGGCGTCGCAGCGACGTCACCTGTGGTCGCAGGAGCATCAGCTTTGAATTCTGGCGCTGTCACATGATCCGAAGGCAACAAAAATTTGAAGTTGCGGGCTTTTGCGTCGCCAAGAATTTTCTTCGCCAAATCGATCTTGTCATTCTCGACGAGCGACTTCCCGATCGTCAGACCTTGTGCCTTCAGAAATGTGTAAGCCATGCCTCCGCCGATCAGCATCGCATCGGCAATCTTCATCAGGTTTTCGACGACTTCAATCTTGTCGCTGACTTTCGCACCGCCGAGAATTGCCACAAACGGCCGCGCAGGATTGCTCACTGCCTTGCCCAGATACGCCAGTTCTTTTTCCATCAGCAATCCAGCCGCGGCTTGACGAACAAATTTTGTGATTCCGACCACGGAAGCATGCGCGCGGTGCGCGGAACCGAACGCATCGCAAACGAAGAGCCCGTCACAAAGTGCCGCAAGCTGCTTCGCAAATGCCTCGTCGTTTTTCTCTTCTTCGGGATGAAACCGCACATTTTCTAGGAGCAGCACTTCGCCGTCGCGCAACGCTTTACTTTGCGCTTCGACGCCTGGCCCGACGCAGTCCAGTCCGAATACCACGGGCCTGCCCAGCAGCTCTTCCAATTTTCTCGCAGCTGGGTGCAGCGAATATTTCGGATCGGGACCGCCTTTAGGCCTGCCGAGATGTGATGCCAGCACCAGCCGGCCACCTTTTTCGACGGCTAACTGTAGTGTCGGGAGCGTTTCGCGAATCCGTGTGTCGTCTGTCACCACGCCATCTTTCAACGGCACGTTGAAATCGACTCGCATGAAGACGCGCTTGCCGCGCAAATCCAGATCCTTGACTGTAAGTTTATTCATTTTGGTCCGATGAAGGTCGCGGCCGGCGGACTCGCCGAGTTCGTAAAATCTCGGCACGTCCGCCGCCGTCAATCACTCGCTTAGAATTTTGCCGCGATAAACTTGATCAAATCCCGGCAACGGCACGAATACCCCCACTCGTTGTCGTACCAGGCTAGTACCTTAACGCACTTGTCGCCGACCACTTTTGTGTACTCCGAATCTACAATCGACGAATTCGAGTTGCCTTTGAAGTCCGCGGAAACCAATTCCTCCTCGGTGTAACCGAGAATTCCCTTGAGCGGACCATTCGCCGCGGCCTTCAACGCCGCGTTCACCGATTCCTTCGTCGCCGGCTTGTCCACAAACACTGTCAAGTCCACGACGCTCACATTCGGCGTAGGCACGCGCATCGCATAGCCGTCGAGCTTGCCTTTCAAATCCGGCAGCACCAGGTGCAGCGCTTTTGCAGCCCCAGTCGAGCTCGGAATCATGCTGATTGCCGCGGCGCGCGCGCGACGCAAGTCCTTGTGTGGCAAGTCGAGCAGCTTCTGATCGTTTGTGTAAGAGTGAATGGTAGTCATCGTGCCACTGTGAATCCCAAATGTCTCGTGCAATACCTTGGCGACCGGCGCAAGACAGTTGGTCGTGCACGAAGCGTTCGAAATCACGTTGTGCTTCGCTGGATCGTAAGTCTGTTGATTTACGCCGAGCACAAACGTCGCATCCGGACCATCTGCCGGCGCGGAAATGATGACCTTCTTCACCGATCCACGCAAATGCGCCTTCGCTTGCTCGCCCTTGGTAAACAACCCCGTGGATTCCACAACGATGTCCGCGCCAACGCCCGACCAGTCAATCTGCGCCGGATCCTTCACCTTAAATACCTTAATCGCCTTCCCCTCTACTGAAATCGTGTCTTCCGTGTGCGTAATCGTGTGCGGCAGGTTGCCCAGAATCGAATCGTATTTCAGCAAATGCGCCAGCGTCTTCGAGTCCGTGATGTCGTTCACGGCCACGAATTGAATGTCCTTGTCGTCCAGCGCCGTTCGAACGATGTTCCGCCCGATACGCCCAAAACCATTGATTCCAACCTTGATCGGCATTCTTCCTCCAGAGGGTTTCAGGGTTTGTTTTACAAACCCTGAGATAAAACTCTTTCGGCCTCGGGTTTCCAGGTTTCAGAGGTTTGTACTTGCAAACCCTGAGTTAAAAGGCCGCAAAATGAAAACCCGCCGTTCGCGCTGCAGAGTTTTGAATCATCACTCGCGGGCAGAAAACGCGGCTCTTAAAAGCGGGCGGCATCGCCATGCGAACAGAAAATGCTATGGGCTGCCGTAATAAAAGTCAACGTGCGTTCCTTGACTACAGATAATTTCAGTCGCAAAGATTTGCAGCCTTCGATGTTATCTTGCCTCCATGAAGGAGATTCCGCGAATTGTGGGAGTAATCTCCGATACCCACGGCCTGCTTCGCCCTGAGGCAGCGCAAGCGCTGCACGGTTCCGACCTGATCATCCATGCCGGCGACGTCGGGAACTCGGACATCATTGCTGAACTCAAAACCATTGCCCCGCTGTTCGTAGTCCGCGGCAACATCGACAAGGAGGCGTGGGCCAACGACCTTCCCGCAAACCAGGTCGTTCAATTTGGCTATTCCTCGATCTATGTCATTCACGACCTGCACGATCTGGATCTCGATCCCGAAGCTGCAGGTTTTAGCGCGGTCATCACGGGGCACACGCACCGCGCTCACGAGTATCGCAAAGGGAAGGTCCTATTTCTGAATCCGGGAAGCGCTGGCCCGAAACGATTCGACTTGCCCATCACACTCGCCCGATTGAATGTAGAAAAAGAACCGTGGAGAGTGGAGTTCATTCCACTCTCCGCTCCCTAAGCCTTTTTTGAACTTGATATTCAGCTACCTCTACAGTGCTGAACTGTGGATCTTCACGTCATTCAAAGAGCCGCCCAAGAATCGTCGTAAGCCTCTTGTGCTTACAGTCTTGAGTCACTTCAATCCCTAACTTCTCTCCTTTGATATTCTTCACTTTCCCACTATTTTCATGAGCTTAGGGACAGAGGGGGCCTGGCAAACTCTGGTCTCGCTACTGAGGGAATTGCTTGATACTTGTTACTTTGTCTCCCGTAAATCTCACGAACACGGTCCGGTCGGGAGGGGTTCCGTAGATCCAATCTTCGATTTCGTTTCCTTCAGAGTCACGCTCACGGACCTTGTGTGCCGGTTTCCCGATCGCCGCCACTACCATCTCGCGATCCATACCTATCCGCGCAGTGCGTTCTTGAATCGCCTTCTTGATGTCGGTAGGTAACGTGTCGAACCACTGCACGGAGGCAGAGCGCTGCTTCGCAAAATCCAGAAACGGTGAAAGCAGTTGCTTCAAGTCTTCAGGCGACAAATCAGGAATCGACTTGTTGAATTCCAGAAATAGTGTACTTCCGGCACCGGGCTGCAAACCTGGCGGCCCAACCTCCTGCGCTTCCGTCGTCGAACGCATCGTCGGTACGCCGCCGCCCATGCCAATCTGAACATGATCCAAGAAGCGCCGCTTGCCTCTGCCGCCGCCATTCACATCCACAACAATCGTGTGCTCGCGAAATTCCAGCTTCGTAATCTGCACCTGCTCGCCCGCGTGCACCGCTGCACCGTGCGTTGCTACCGCCCTTTGCAGAAGTTCCTGATTGACCGGCTTCTCCACGTAAAGGAGAAAGCCTTCTTTCCCCGCCGGCAAAGATTTTGCCGCCTTGGCAAATTCGCCCGAAACGTAGCGTATCAGCTCCAGTTTTGAGCTTTCCTGCAAGGTCGTCTTCTTTGCACCGTGTTGTGTCGGTGTTTGGCCCTGGGATTCAGGATCCATCGTTGAGGAAAACAGCGGTAACTCTTCGTTGTAAAAGCTAGGGGTGGGCGCAGGGTCGCCCGTACGAAGGTTCATCGCCCGCGGAATATCCGCGTCGGCCAACAGCAGGATGCTCAGTAATACGCCAAGGAAGTTCATGGTACCCAAGCGGCCTCAGGGCCGCCCACAGTCATATTCTACGACGCCTCAATCCAGTTGAATAGATGCTTGCGGCCTGAAGCCGTGCCGCTCTAGGACTCAAGAGACGGTTACTTGCACGCCGCTCCGGTCGATCCGCATCGGCAGAATCTGCCCCCCGGCGTCCGCGACCGCCTTCTCGACGGCTCCGCGCGATCCGGGCTCGATCAACATGACCACACAGCCGCCTCCGCCCGCGCCGCACACTTTTCCAGAGAGCGCTCCCTTTTTTCTCGCACCCTCGAGAATGCGGTCAATGGTCTTGGTAGAAATCGTCGGCAGGTTCTTCTTGCGGAAGCCCCACTCCTCGCGCATCAGACGGCCCGTCTCTTTCCAATCCGCCTTTTCCAGAGACCCGCGCATCGCTTGCGCGATCTCCGCAATCTGCTCCAGGTTTGCCTGGACCTTCCGTTTTCCGTCAATGTGCGCCTTGAAAACTTCCCAGTTGTTGATCCCAGATTGCCGCGGCTTTCCCGTGTAACACAGCACAAGCCGCTGCTCGAGCTCGCTTACGTCAAGCCGCAGCTCCACTCGGCGCTCTCCGCCCGGAGGCAGTTCAATCGCCGCCGCACCGCCGAATGCAGGTGGATAATGATCTTGCGTACCAGTGGGAACGCGAATCACGATTCCTTCCGCATCGCGGCTGATATGAATCCAGTCCACTTTGCTCTTCCCTGCCGAGGTGAATCTGTCCAGTGCCGCGCAGATAGCCACTGCCATCGCGCTGGACCCCCCGATGCCCGCACCCGCAGGAGCTTCTGAATCCGTCGTCAACGAGAAACCATTCTCCGGTGCAAAAAATTTTGCAATTTCCGCCAGTAAGGGCAGGTTATATCGCTTCGCCTTCACCATCGCCGCGAAAGAAGCAAAACTCTCTTCGCGCTTGGTATCGCGGGAAATCAATTGGATCTTTTCGTCTCCTACCTCTTGCGTTTCAATCACGCAGGACGCATAGCGTGTAATCGCCGCATTAATCGTCACCGCTCCGGGATGAAAGAGATACAGTGGCCAGATATCCAGCGTGCCGCCTGCCAGATCCACGCGCGTAGGTGCCTTGGATTCAATCCGCAACGTCGTCCCTCGCTGTACTTGATGCTAGATGGATGGAGCGATGCCAGAATAACGCGGAGGCCACGCCAGTTGGTCGCTAATTAAGCGGGCAGTGTTCCGGTTCTAAACAAACCGGCACTCGCCGGACGCTAAGAAGCCCGCTATTCCTTTTCGGAGTTCACCGCGCGTGGACGGAACATCAGGTGCTGACGCACTTCGTGCTTCACTTGTGCCGGGTTGGGCTCAAAACAGCGCCGGCAACGCGCTTCGTACGCGCCACCCGCACCTACTACAATCAATTCGTCGCTTTCCACCAGGCGTTGCGTATGCACTGCCGGATTTCCGCAGCGCACGCAAATTGCCAGTAGCTTGGTAATTTCTTCCGCGATGGCCAGCAGCCTCGGCATCGGCTCGAACGGCCGACCACGATAGTCCGTATCCAGACCGGCCACGATCACGCGCTTGCCCAGATTCGCCAGCTTCGTGCAAACATCCAAAACTTCCTCGCCCAAAAATTGTGCTTCGTCAATTCCCACCACTTCTGTTCGAGGCTGAATCTTTTCCAGGATTTCCGACGCCTTCGTGACCGTGTCCGATGTAATTCCTAATCCCGAGTGTGACACGATTTCGTTCGCCGCATACCGCGCATCAATCGCCGGCTTGAAGATCTGCACGCGCTGCCGCGCAATCTCGGCACGCCTCAGACGACGAATCAACTCCTCGCTTTTCCCCGAAAACATCGGCCCGACCACAACTTCGATCCAGCCCATATTCCCTTTGACGATATCCACGCTCGCTCCTTTCTGATTGTCTATCCAGCGACTACGCTTCTGCGGTACATCGGCTGATTAAAAAACGGCGCGAATGCTGCGATCAAAGCGACGCGAAATGCTTCCTGCCGGGTAATTTTGTTCCCGCTCAGTACGCCCCACGCGCCTTGCGCATCGCGAATCCCCGCTTCTCCCGCGAATTGATCGATCGCGATCGATAATTCCCTGCCGCGCACAAAAACTTCCTCCGCAAGCGCCTCGGGTAATTCTACCGCGCCCGATCTTCCAAAGTGGCCGCGCACTCCGTCACTCACGTACGCCCAGCTTTCCAGAAAAACACGCCGCTCGCCATTCTCTATTACAGAATCGAGCCCGCCCTCGAGCCCGACAAAATAATTCCACGGCTTTGCCTTTTGTCGCGCAACTTGCTGAAGCGATTCGGCCCTCTGCCGCGCCCCACGCATGGACTCCTCGCGGCTCAGCGGCGTGTGATTCACTCCGCTCTCAACTTCCACGCCCACAATCTCAATCGACGTTTCCGCAGCCAGCAGATCCGACATTCCGTCCACTGCCTCGCGCACTGCGGCAAGTTTCGGCTTTCGGGTGCTTCCGACGGCGATGATTAGTTCGCTCACAAAGTTCATTCGCTTCACGCGATTGTAACGGCCACGCCAGGCAATGAACAGCCGGAATTCCAGCGCCTGAGGAAACTTGGACTGGTGTTACGAAATCGCCGTGCATAAACGTTAAAACCTCACTATTATTTCGTGCGGCCGTTCGGTGTGGCCGCAAGCAGTAATTGACGACGCTGTTTTTCATCGGGATGTTCGAGTCCACTTTTGGAGCGCAAATGTCCAGGTCCGTGTCATTTACCAAGACTCTACTCGCGGGAACCCTTCTTTCCATTCTCTCACGTCCGCTGCTCGCTCAAACCTCACCTCAGACTCCCGATATGCCGCAAAAGTTTGATACTCCCACTTCGTCATACGACTATGAAAAGCGCAACGTCATGATTCCCATGCGCGATGGCGTCAGGCTCTTCACTGTCATTGTCGTGCCCAAGCGCGCGCACAACGTTCCCATCCTCTTCACGCGCACGCCGTATGATGCCGCTGGGCGCGCCGCCCGATCTGATTCTCCCTACATGCTTTCCACATTGCCCCAAGGCGATGAAGTCTTTGTCGCCGATGGCTACATTCGCGTTTTCCAGGACATCCGCGGCAAATACGGCTCGGAGGGTGAATACTTCATGACGCGTCCGCTTCGTGGCCCTTTGAACTCGTCCACTACAGACGAATCCACAGACGCTTACGACACCATCGAATGGCTCGTGAAAAATGTGCCGGAATCCAACCGCAAGGTCGGTATGCTCGGAAGCTCATATGAAGGCTTCACCGTCGTCATGGCGCTCGTCAATCCGCACCCCGCTCTCAAAGTCGCGGCTCCGGAAAGTCCCATGGTCGATGGTTGGATGGGCGACGACTGGTTCCACTTTGGCGCTTTCCGCCAAGCAAATCTCGATTATTTCACCGGGCAATCTGCCGCGCGAGCTCACGGCTCATCCATCGTCCGCCGCGGCTATGAAGATTACGATAATTTTCTCCGTGCGGGTTCCGCGGGTGACTTCGCCAAAAGCGCCGGTCTCGATCAAATTCCATGGTGGCGAAAGACCACCGAGCACGCCGCGTACGATTCGTTCTGGCAGGAACAGGCGCTCGATAAAACCATGGCCGCTCAGCTTTTGAAAGTCCCCACCATGTGGCTACAAGGAATTTGGGACCAGGAGGACATGTGGGGCGCGATCCACAGTTACCTCGCCGTCGAGCCGAAAGATCGCAACAATGACATGAACTATCTCGTGATGGGTCCGTGGCGCCACAGCGGCGTGAACTACGATGGCAGTTCACTTGGCCCGCTCAAGTGGGACGGCGACACTGCCCTGCAATTTCGCCGCGATGTCCTGAAACCGTTTTTCGATCAGTATCTAAAAGACGGCGCGCCGAAAGCGGATACTCCACCGGTATTCATTTACAACACCGGCGAAAACCACTGGGAGCGCTTCAAGTCCTGGCCGCTTGCCTGCGACTCCGGCTGCCCCAACAAAATGAAGCCGCTTTATCTCGCGTCCGGCTCTTCTCTTTCTTTTGCCGCCCCTGCTGACACGCGCGGCACAGGCTTCGACGAATACATCTCCGATCCCGCGAAGCCTGTTCCCTTCTACCCTCGCCCCATTCGTTTTGCCGACGGCGACTCGTGGCGCCGCTGGCTTGTCATGGACCAGCGCAACACCGCGGATCGTCCCGACGTGCTCGTGTACGCAACGCCGCCGCTGACCGAGCCTCTTCGCATCAGCGGAGCGCCCGTCGTCAATCTCGTCGCTTCCACCAGTGGTTCCGACAGCGATTGGGTCGTCAAACTCATCGATGTTTTTCCGGACGAAGTGCCAAGCCAACCAGAAATGGGAGGCTACCAGCTCGCAATTGGCATGGACATTTTCCGCGGCAGGTATCGCGATGGATTTGCGACTCCAAAGGCACTCACGCCCAACACACCGCTGACTTACAAATTCACTTTACCAACGGCGAACCACGTCTTTCTGCCCGGTCACCGCATCATGGTGCAAATTCAATCGACCTGGTTCCCGCTCTACGATCGCAACCCGCAAACATTTGTCCCCAACATCTTTTTTGCTCGTCCTGAAGACTATGTCAAAGCCACCCAACGCGTGTACCACACAAAGGGCGAAGCCAGTTTCATCGACTTGCCCGTTGTTCGAGCACGCTAATCTCGCCACTCGCGAAGAACAGTTTTCCAGGACCACGAACTGCTGGGCCGACGCGGAATAAATCTACAGCGACATACGGATTGATGGCACTTTTGCTCGCATTTTAGGCTCATTTGTGCGCAGGACAGCCGTGACCAGCGGCGCTCGTGAGCAGTGACTGGCCGTTAAGATCGCAACAAAATTGAAGTTGTCATCAAGGCGCTGCGCGCAAATCGGAAACTCAACAAAGGGCAGTGGTCTCATCTGCGATGCCTGAGTGGAACATTCGCGCCATTTCGATACGGCTACTGCTCCTGCTCGTTTCTTTGCTTCCGCCAACGATTCTCGCGGCGGATGGAGTGGCTGTCCGCTACAAAGAAGGTGTGTCCCACGGTTTTCTCGTACTGCGGACCCCCGACGGCAAGCCTATCGCCGACGGTGAGTCTACACAGGTTGCACAAGGCGACCACGTTACAAGCCACTTGTGGTTCAAATTTAAGGACGGCTCATCGTACGATCAGACTACGGTTTTCTCGCAGCGTGGCACGTTTCGCCTCTTGCGCGATCACGTCATTCAACAAGGGCCGTCTTTCAAACACCAGATGGAGACATCGATTGATGCATCGAAGGGCGAGGTCACGGTTCGCTACACGGACGATCATAAGCAAGAGAAAGTGACGACCGAGCATCTTGAACTGCCGCCCGATCTGGCCAACGGAATATTGTTCACGCTACTAAAGAACGTTCAACCGGAAGCTCCCAAAACAACTGTTTCCTATGTCGCAGCCATGCCAAAGGCGCGAGTCGTTAACCTGGAGATCGTTCCACAAGGCCAAAAACCCTTCTCAATTGGCAGCCACACTCACAAGGCCCTGCTCTATGCAATCAAAGTGAAAATCGGCGGTGTAGCCGGTGCAATCGCCACGATCACGGGAAAACAGCCGCCGGATACTCAGGCATGGATACTCACAGAGGAAGCTCCCGCATTCGCCCGATCGGATGGACCGTTCTCTGGCGATGGTCCTGTCTTACGAATGGAACTTGCCATTCCCGCCGTATGGCCGGACAGCAGGCCTTCACGAAAAGTTCAATAAGGCCGCATTCGAGACGCTGTGGCGGCAATCTAACGGCATAAGTCACCGTTTAATTAAATCGTTCGGGTAGAACGAATCTGTTTTGATCTAATTGGAACTGGGGAAGATGAAGCCGCGACGTGACTGGTGGATGTTATTTAGCGGCCTATGAGAATCGAACTCACGCCTGAACCTTTGGCAGGTTAGCAACACACTGAACGCTGGAATTGGCGGCTTTTCTTAGAAACTTGTATAGGCTCCCTTAGGGTTGCCACGAGTGTCCTTCTGGATTCGGCCGGTTTGGTTTCGTAAGAAGGATTGTGACATAGCTGCTTGATGGCACACAGCCTAGCTGCTCTCGTCCGCGCGGATCACTAGGACGCCAATTAGAACGCCACCAACGCGGCAGGAACGAAGTCCTAAGGAAGCCGCTGGGTTCCGATTACGTGCGATGCTTACTATATAAGTACTAAATTATTGTATTAGAGACCTATCTAGTCTCTATAGTCAAACATATTAAGGTCCGTCTGTTCCCTCTAAAAGGAGAGAAGATCGTGAAAACAGCTCTGTTCGTGTGCGCTCTCGTCAGCGCCAGTGCCATCCCAGGTTCGATTCAAGCTCAAACGACTCAGCAAAACGCGGTTCCACCGCAGACCGCCGTAGCTACGTCGGCGAAACCCGCTACGACCACCACACCAGTCGCCACACCAACAGCACCAGTTGCCGCACCAGTTGAACCCATAAGTACAAAGATCGTACCCGGTTCCAGAGTCTTCATCGTTCCGATGGACGGCTTTGAGAGTTACATGGCTGCGGCAATAGCGAAGAAGAAAGTCCCTCTTGTTCCGGTAGCGGATAAAGAACACGCCGATTATGTGATCACTGGAACATCCGTGGACAAGAAAGCTGGTTGGGCGAAAATCGTGTTTATGGGAAACATTCACTCGGATAACGCTGCGAGCGTGACCATGACCGATGTGAAGACCGGAGCGATTGTATTTGCATATGCTGTAGACAAGAAGTCTACGATGCACGGGCAGCAAACGACGGCAGAGGCTTGCGCGAAACATCTAAAGGGGCACATCGAAGGAAAGGAATAGGCTCTGCCAGCGGAATATTTTCAGCTTCAACGACCTAGACCCGCGAGCCACTTTCGGTGCGCGGTCTTTTCATTTGCGTTTCAAGAGCCAAAAACCTAACGAATCCAACGTCTAGTTCTAGAACGGCTCAAGAGATTTCTTGCGCTGCATCCGGCTGCATCGGACGATCTAATCTTCCACTCGGAACGCGGCGCACCTCTCCTAGCAGGCTGCTGAAAAAGTCAGGAATTTTGTAACGAAGCGGCGCGCGGTGCGTCTTATTGGGCATGCGAGGAACCGATCAGCAGCAGGGACATGTTTTTAGCTACATTTCGCCGGAGCAGC
>Ga0137378_10000069_pt1 | contig 56565 bp, 50 predicted proteins | sample SagtaG_21_FD_104813 | JGI IMG/M metagenome (GOLD analysis project Ga0137378, IMG submission 104813) | Vadose zone soil microbial communities from Sagehorn Ranch, Mendocino, California, USA - Sage2_L_60_16 metaG | ecosystem: Environmental > Terrestrial > Soil > Vadose zone | place: USA... | reverse complement strand
GAAGAAGTCGTGGTACGAAGACGATGCACAGTCGCCCTCGGGACGGGCTTATTTCGATGTGGCTAGCGGCAGCTACAAATCGGTCGAGGTTGCGCCCGGAGTTTGGTCGGTCGCGGTCGCAAAAAAGTCGAACGGCGTGGTGAAGAAGAATTCCGGGGCGTCGTTGGTGGATTTGGGCGATGGGGTGGGCTGCATCGAATTTCACTCGAAGATGAACACGTTGGGAGGGGACATTGTCCAGTTCATCTCGCAAGCGCTGAAACCGGGCGGCGCGGGTGACAACTTTGAAGCCGTTGTGATCACCAACGACGCGGCGAACTTTTCGGTCGGCGCAAATCTCATGCTGCTGCTGATGAGCGCACAGGAAGAAGAGTGGGATGAAGTTGATCTGGCCGTTCGTGCGTTTCAAGGGATGACGCAGGCAATCAAGTTTTCTCCGAAGCCGGTGGTGATTGCGCCGTTTGGGATGACGCTCGGCGGCGGGGTTGAAATGTCCATGCATGCCGCATCGCTGCAGCCGCATGCCGAACTGTATATGGGATTGGTGGAAGTGGGCGTCGGTCTGTTGCCCGGAGGAGGCGGATGCAAGGAGATGTTGCTGCGGGCGGTTGATTCGGCGAGCACGATTCGTCCGGGGGGACGCGGGGAATCAGTCGAAATGATGGAAGCGATGAAGAAAGCGTTTGAGACCATTGCGATGGCGAAGGTCTCGACTTCTGCGCATGAAGCGCGCGGCTGGGGATTCCTGAGCGAATCCGATCGAATCACCATGAATCGCGACCGAGTGCTTTCGGATTCAAAGGGGCGAGCGCTAGAGTTGGTTCGGGCGGGGTATGAGCCTCCGCAGATGCGGATGGACATTCCGGCTCCGGGCGAAAATGTTCTGGCCACGCTGAGGCTGGGGATTCACCTGATGCGGCAAGGGGAGTACATCAGTGACCACGAAGTGAAAATCGGGACGAAAGTGGCTGAAGTGCTGTGCGGCGGGAACGTGACGCCGGGGACTCCGGTGAGCGAGCAATATGTTCTGGATTTGGAGCGGGAGGCGTTCAAGTCACTGTGCGGGGAGAAGAAGACGCAGGAGAGGATTCAGTTCACGTTGAAAACGGGGAAGACGCTGAGGAATTAGGGCTTGTTATGGATAGTCGCCTTGATTTGATCAACGAACTCTTGAGGTTTGAGGACATTGAGGGACTTCTATCGAGTGCCGCTCCGAATGATGAATACGAATCCGAGGCAGAAATGATTGCTGATCGAGGGGGGCGGCCGAGCATCAAGCATCCGGGGGCAAGGTCGCGAAAGAAGAGTTCGCATCCATAATTGCTGGAGTGTGGAAGGAAATGTTCGAGCTTTCTGACGATCAGCTATTGCTGAGACAAGAAGCTTTTGACGCCATTGCCGCACGACTGATATCTCGTGAGTTGAGCATTGAAGAACGTTGAGGTGGCATGAAGGTTCGCGATGTCATTAAGGTCCTTGAACGATGGCTGGCGGCTAGTCCGTACGAAAGGCAGCCATCGGCAGTTTCATCACCCCTCGAAGCCGGGGACGGTAACTGTGGCCGGACATCCGTCACTGGACATTCCACCCGGAACATTGAACAATATGCGGGAGGCGATTGAATTTCACCTGGAAGGCATGCGCCAGCGCGGCGATGCGATTCCCGCACCGAGTGCAACCACTGAGTACATCACGGTTTGAAGCGATTCGACTTTGCCGCCCATCGCATCATCGACAAAAGAGGATTTGAGAGGCGAAATGGACAACGCTAACGAACCCAGCTCCACGACAGAATCGTACTCGGAGATGGCCGCTGACCAACAGCGCGAGCGGGAAGCAGAAGAAGGGGTGGAAGCGTTAATCTGCGATGCTTACATGCCCGCTCGAAGCTGGAGCTCAATGACTGAAGGGCCGCCTCTGACTCCCCCACTGCAGCGCGCAATGCGTTGGCCAGTACACCAGCAGCGGCGCAAGCACTAAATATGCCAAAAGATAAAGCCATCCCGGCATCAAGTGCTGCTCGTGGCCAATTCCGCGGGCGAAGTTCACATTGTATTGGGGACGCCAGAAGTAATTGATGGGCACGACGACGCAAGTGGTGAAGATTTGATACATCAACGCGTTTTGATCGTAGCCTAATCGCCTCACTGCCCACAGCAAAAGCAGGGGAACGGCCAAGTGATATAGGCCGAGCAGGCGAATCGCGAGCGGGATCGTGGGATCGAACATGTATTCGGTGCCGCCGATGGGATGGGTTCCGAGCACAAACGCCGCGATCAAATCGACTGCGTAAAGGGTCTGGAATACAAGAAGTCCCACCGCCTGCCAGGAGAGAATCAACCGGCTCTCCAGCCAGAGGCCGATCCCGATCAAAAGATTCCCCAAGTCGCAGAGATAGAGAAAATTTTGCGCGCCGTAGTGCTTCCAGTAGAGCGGCGCCCAGATAAAGATCCAGACTGTCCAGACGAGTTTCAGCCACAGCGAGATGCGCGAATTTTGCCTGGCCGTTCTTGTCATTCATGCCCGTTGGTGCAATTACATCAGTAACTTGCCGGTACACACCAGTGTACCTACCATGCGATCATGAGCTACAAATCCCTGCTTTTCTGCCCCGATGAGAAGACCGCCCGCATGGTGACCCAGGTGCTCACCGAGCTTGAGTTTACGGTGGAGCTTTCGAATGAGCCATTTGCCTCAGTCAAGAAGTTGACCGATGAGCATTTCGACGCGCTGGTTGTGGACTGCCAGAACGAGCAGGATGCTTCCTTACTTTTCAAAAGCGCCCGCAACTCCAGCTTGAATCACAGTTCGCTTTCGGTTGCGGTGGTGGAAGGACAGGCAGGAGTAGCCAAAGCGTTCCGCATCGGTGCGAATCTGGTGCTGACCAAGCCGATCAATATCGAGCAATCAAAAAGCACGTTGCGGGTGGCGCGAGGACTGCTGCGAAAGAATGAAGCAAAACTGGTAACTGCTGCCGCGGCGACCGTGGCGAAATCTCTCGGCGTTCCTTCTCTGTCAGCGGTGATACCTGCAAAGCCGCTTGTTAAAGAGCCGGCAACTTTTTCGGCGGTGAGTCCGGCTAGGATGAGCCCGGCGGTTCCACTCGCGCATGCTCCAGCAGTTCCGTTTGCAGCGCTTGAGCTTGACCAGGAGACCATGCCGGTGCCGGAGCCGAGCGAGGCGGCGCTGCTGGAATCCATGCCTAGCTCGACAGATGGCAAGTCCGCGCCTGTCGCCGAGGCGTTGTGGGCTCCGAGATCGCGGGGGGAGGCGCAACCGATTGCCGCCAGCACAGGCGGCCACGTGGCTGCGGCAGCTCCGGCTCTGGCCAAGCCTACGGAGCTGAAACTTGCCGGCGCCTCGCCAATGGTCACCCAAGAGCCGATCATCAAGGAAAGCGGCGCGACAGAGCATTTTCCGGTGTCCTCCGTTCCGGTGCCGACATTCGCTGCTTTGGAGATGCACGGTTCGGGCTCCGGCGTGGGCAAGAGATTGGTCAAGACAGTTGCCGTACTACTCATGCTTGGCGCTGGTGGTTACGTGGCTTGGCGGAAGCTGCAACCGCAGCAGTATCTACATAACCCGGCTGCAGTGCAGACGACAAAGCAAGCGGTGGACGGGCGGGAGCCGGGTTCCGTTTCCGCACCCGCGGCTCAGTCACCGGCGGAGCCGGAGAATACCTCGGCGGCAGCGTCGCCAGTTGTTTCCCCCGAACTGACCACGGTTCCAAGCTCTTTGCCCACTACGACGGCATCGGCTCGAACCGCGCCTGATAACATTCGGGTGCAGGAATTACCCACGAACACGGACCAGAAGAGCGGCTCAGCGTCGAAGCCACAGCCGATTGTAGTGCACATAAAGCCGGGCAGCGCGGTGGCTACGAAGCAAGCGCAGCAGCCCATGCCGCCTTCTCTCCCGCCCGCCGCGAACAATTCGGATGCGGCGCTAGCCAACCTTGTTTCGACGGACGCTCCGGTTCCGAAACCGGCTCCCGGCTCATTGCGGCTTTCGCAAGGCGTATCCCAGGGGCTGGTGGTTAGGAAAATAGCGCCGGTTTACACGGCGATGGCTCTACAGTTGCGCAAGGAAGGCACCGTGGAGTTGATGGCTAGGATCAACAAAGCCGGCGGGGTGACCGGCGTGCAGGTGCTCAGTGGCGACCTAATGCTGGCTAAGTCGGCGGTCGAGGCCGTCCGGCAGTGGAAGTATCGTCCCTACCTGCTGAACGGCGAACCAGTGGAGATTGAGACGCAAATTACGGTCAACTTCAGGCTGCCGCACTAGCCGTTTTTCACTTCCCGACGACCTCTGCTTTGCCGGGCCCCCGATATAATTAGGAAGATTGCCTCTCGCTAGAATTGTTTTCTGTGAGGGGGGCGAGCGCGCTGCGCTCGTCTGGGAGACTTCCTGCATGGATTTCCGACTCGTCAGTGACTACAGGCCGAAGGGCGACCAGGGCACCGCGATTGAGGCCCTGATGCGCGGGATATTCGACCGCGAGCAGCATCAGGTGCTGCTCGGCGTGACCGGGTCGGGCAAGACCTACACCATGGCCAAGGTAATCGCGCAGTCTAACCGGCCGGCGCTGGTCATGGCTCATAACAAGACGCTGGCGGCGCAGCTTTATCATGAGTTCAAGAGTTTTTTTCCTCACAATGCGGTTGAGTACTTCGTTTCGTATTACGACTACTACCAGCCGGAAGCCTACGTCCCTGCCGCCGACCTCTATATAGAAAAAGAATCAACCATCAACGATGAACTGGACAAGCTGCGGCTTTCGGCCACGCGCTCTTTGTTTGAACGGCGCGATTGTTTGATTGTGGCTTCGGTGAGCTGTATTTACGGCTTGGGATCTCCTGAAGCGTATTACGGCATGTTGTTGTTCCTGGAAAAGGGGCAGAAGATCAAGCGCGAAGACATCACGCGCAAGCTGGTGGAAATTTTGTATGAGCGCACGGATGGCGATTTTCGGCGCGGAACTTTTCGTGTGCGTGGAGACGTGATCGAAATCTTTCCGACTTACGACGACATGGCCTACCGCGTCGAGCTTTGGGGAGATGAGATTGAATCGCTCTCGCAGATTGATCCGCTGTTTGGCACGGTGAAGCAGAAGTATATGCGGCTGCCGATTTATCCGAAGACGCATTACGTGATGAAGCCGGAGACGCGATCCCGGGCTGTCGATTCGATTAAAGAAGAATTGACGTGGTGGGAGGCGGAACTGGAAAAGCAGGGGCGTGTGGTCGAGGCGCAGCGGGTGCATCAGCGGACCATGTATGACCTGGAAATGATCAAAGCCATGGGCTATTGCCACGGCATTGAAAATTATTCGCGCCATTTTACCGGACGCATGCCCGGCGAACCTCCGCCGACCCTGCTGGATTATTTTCCACGGGATTTTCTTCTGTTTATCGACGAGTCGCACCAGACGGTGCCACAGTTGCACGGCATGTATCACGGTGACCGCTCGCGGAAGAATACCCTGGTCGAGTATGGGTTCCGGCTGCCGTCCGCGCTGGACAATCGTCCGCTGATGTTCGAGGAGTTCGAGCACCGAACCAATCAGATTGTTTATGTGTCCGCGACGCCGGGGCCGTATGAGCTGACGAAATCCGGCGGGGTGGTGGTGGAGCAGATCATCCGGCCGACCGGGTTGGTGGATCCTCCGGTGGAAATTCGTCCCGTAAAAGGGCAGATTGACGATCTGCTGCATGAAATTCGGGGGCGGGTGCAGCGTGGGGAGCGCGTGTTGGTAACGACTCTGACCAAGCGCATGGCTGAGGACCTGGCCGAGTATTACAGCGAAGTCGGAGTGAAGTGCCGCTACATGCATTCGGAGATTGAGACGCTGGAGCGGGTGAAAATTCTGCGCGATCTGCGCAAGGGCGAGTTCGATGTACTGATTGGCATCAATTTGCTGCGCGAAGGGCTTGATCTGCCAGAGGTTTCGCTGGTGGCGATTCTCGATGCGGATAAAGAGGGGTTTTTGCGGTCGAGCGGGTCGCTGATTCAGACCATTGGCCGCTGTGCGCGAAATTTGAATGGACGCGCTGTGCTCTACGCGGACCGCATGACGGACTCGATGACCAAGGCGATGAATGAAACTGACCGCCGGCGCGCGATTCAGGAAGCTTATAACGTGGAGAATGGGATCACGCCGGAATCGATTGTGCGGCCGCTGGACATGTCTCTAGTGCGCGTCGTCGAAGCCGACTACGCGGATTTCGCCAGCTCGGAGGCCGAGGGGATTCCGGACTTCAAAGGCCAAGAAGAACTGGATGCGTATATTGCAAAGATGGAGGTAGAGATGCGCGAGACAGCGAAACGATTTGAATTTGAGAAGGCGGCGAAGTTGCGGGATAGGATTAAGGAGTTGCGGACGAAGGAGTTTTTGTTTGCGTGATTAACCTACGCGCCTGCTCTGGCGCCCTTAGCGGATTTCTTCCAGGTTTGTTGATCCACCAACTGCATTTCTTTTTCAAGGGAGGAGAAGCGCTGCATGATTTCGTTCATGCGCATGGTCATATTGCGGATGGTTTCTACCTGGGGGCGCAGGGTGGGGGAAAGGGCTTCGGGATCCAGCAGCATCAGTTCGGAGTTGCCGAGGACCGAAGTCAGGGCGTTGTTCAGGTTGTGGCGGACTTCGAGCATGTAACGTCCGAGGGCGGCCTGATGTTCAAGCCGGGTGTTCGACTCCAGCACACGAGAAAGGTCAGCGGCGGCACGTTCGCGTTCTAGAATCTGGGTGGCAACTGTAACCAGTAATTCGGGCCACGCAAGAATCTCGGGCAAGGAGACCACGCCAGGCAATTTGGGGGAGTGGCCGTTCAATCGGGAAACGTGGATCACCGGTTTGCCGGCAGTGCGCACAGATTCGAGCACCGGTCCGAGCAATTCAGGCTGGAAGCCGCCCACGACCGCCAGATCGAAATCCTCTTTTTGCAGCTGACTGCAGGAATCGCTTCCCTTTACCGAGAGGGCGGGAACATTTCGCTCTGCCAGCCAGCGGGCGGTGATGGCGCTGGAGAATTCGGTTTCGTCGGAGATGATGATGACGTTCGGACGGTCCACTGCAATTACTCCCGGTTAACGTTCACTAGCCCGAGGGGCTAAAGCCCAAGTTCATTTACGCGCGATCGGAACGACTAGAGTCGTGCCCTTTTACAAACCAACTGGATAACCACTTCTAGCCTGCGGCATCTCCACGCCAAGTTGACGGAGCGTCGGCGACTTCGAATTCCTGTGCGCTGCCACTCGCTGGGGTAGGGTCTGCCGTTGCGACTGCTGCCCTTGACTTCAGTTGCGATTGTGTTCCGGCTGGCTTGGGGCCTTGCGTGAGCGCGGCTTCTACGGCGGTGCGCAAGTCCACAAGAATGCAAAGCGGCTGGCCCGAGGAGTATTCGGCGTGGAACATCACCTTCCAGGATTGGCAAATCATACGGAGACGGGCGATAGGTTCCTCGGCGGCGAACTGCGCCTTGCGGCAATCGAGGGTGGTGACGCCGCGCGATTCCAGGTCGCGGAGGCCGTCGAGAATTGCGTTCAGGTCCTGGTGCATCAGGCGGAAGAATCTGCGGCGGATGAGGAAACCGAAACGCGCAAAGGCAGCCAGCGCAGCCGGCTCAAAAAACCTTTCTCGACAGGAGTGCTTGAACTCTCGACCGCGCTCGATGACCCGGGTTGTAAACAGTGAGTTGAGATTGCTGGCGCGATGGGCGTCGGAGAGCAACTCATTCAAGGGCGCAAGCCATTCCGGCTGGCTGCCTTCAACCGTGCCGAGTACCGGTTCCAGGAGTTGAGCCACGGTTTCGAAGTTGAGGTCGGAATCGCTGATATCGGACGCAGCGCGCTGCGAGAAGATCTGAACCAGCAGGAAATCAACCTTGTCCCGATCAAGCTCGGTATGCTGCTTCTTGCTCAGATGGTGAATCAGAAGCTGCTGCAGAACGTCTCCCTCCAATGGCCCTGAATTCTGGAGAAACTGCCGCAGTTGATGGGGGTGAATGCGATCGTCTATTGTGGTGAACCAGTTTTCAGCTTGGGCGACGGACTCGGAGGAAGGGACGCCGAGGGCTTCCTCCAGTTCCGGGCAGGTCTGCACCTCAATCACGGAATCGCGGGCCAAAGCGGCGTAGACCGGGTAAAGGCTACGCAGATTTTCCCAGGCGGCGGAACTGCTTCGACTCGGGACGGTCATACTTCCAATCCTTGTTACCAACTTCTTGCGCCGGAGAGACGCCATGAAACTGCAGAGGCGCACAAAGTTTGGTGTACGATTCTCGGGAGCACGATCAAGGCCACAACTTGGGACCGCTAAGTAGTTGAATTCACAGAGGGTGAGGGTCTCACCAAAAGCAACGAAACGCGGCCATGTCTCACAATGAAACCGAATCTCAGCTACTGAAGCTGGTGGCTTGCCGGCGGTGGCTCGGGCCGGGAACCGATGTTGTAGCGCTTGAGTTTGCGATAAAGGGTGGCGCGACTGATTCCAAGCATCTTGCCAGCCATGACTTTATCGCCGTTCACCTGCTGAAAAACCCGCTGGATGGTGGCGCGCTCAATGTCCTCTAGATCGGTTGAGGTCAGCGAACTCTGGGTGCTCATGCCGCCATCCGAGCCCGGAGAAGGTGCAAGGGCAATGACCGCAGGTGGCAGATCTGCGACATCTATCAATTTGCCGTCCCCGAGAGCGGTGGCGCGCTCGATGGAATTCTCCAGTTCGCGAACGTTACCCGGCCAGTCGTATTGCAGCAGCGCCTTCATGGCGGCGCTGGTTACCTGGATAGAGGAGCCCTTGGCGTGGCGGTCGAGAAACCAGTGAACGAGCATGGGGATATCAGAGCGGCGCTCGCGCAGCGATGGCAACTGCACGGTTACGACATTCAAGCGGAAGTACAGGTCTTTGCGGAACCGGCCAGCCCGGTATTCAGTTTCGAGATCACGATTGGTGGCCGCGATGACACGCACATCCACCTTGGTTTTGTGATTGCTGCCGACTGGGCGTACCTCTTTTTCCTGCAACACGCGCAGGAGCTTGGCCTGCATCTCCTGCGGCAACTCGCCAATTTCATCGAGGAAGATAGTGCCGCCGTGTGCGGTCTGAAAAAGCCCGGGCTTGGAGCGCACCGCGCCGGTGAAAGAGCCTCTTTCGTGTCCAAAGAGTTCACTCTCAATGAGGGTGGGAACCAGAGCACCGCAATCCACAGCCACGAAGGGGCGGCCGGCAAAAGTGCCACGGAAATGAATGGCGCGCGCCACCAGTTCCTTGCCCGTACCGCTCTCGCCCATGATCAGCACCGGAGTGCGGGTATCTTTCAAACGCGCAATCATGCGCAGTACGTCCTGGATTTTGGGGGCGGAGCCGACGATGCCGTGCAGTCCAGTTTCGGTGTCCATGCGCTCGCGGAGGAATTGGTTTTCTTCTACCAGCTCAATTTTCTCTGCCATGCGGCGCAGGAACAGCCGTAACTCTTCAAGCGGAGAGAAGGGTTTGGCGATGTAGTCATAGGCGCCAAGCTTCATGGCTTGGACCGCGGTTTCTACCGAGCCGTGACCGGTCATTACCGCGACTTCACAGCGAGGGTGGGCCTTCTTGACCTGCTCTAGGAATTCCAGGCCAGACATGCGCGGCATGACCAGGTCGGTCAAAATAATGTGCGCGGGTTGTTCCTCAAGCAGCGCGAGGGCAGCTTCTCCGGTGGCGGCTTCCATGCAAGTGAAGCCCATAGTTTCGGCGACGGTCATGCAGAGGCGCCGAATGCTGGCCTCGTCATCCACCACCAGGAAACGAATTCCGAGATGAGAGGTCACGCCGGTTTCCCCATGGTCTGCTGCACTACTGCAATAAACTGCTGAACTCCGAAAGGCTTTTCCACGCACGGGGCGCCGGTGCGCTGCAAGGTGGCGGCGGTGTCCTCGTTGGCGATATCGCCGGTAATGAACACCAGCCGCGAAGCCAGTTCGGGCCGGTTGCGCGAGATCCAGGCGTAAACATCAGCGCCGTTGACCCCTCCGGGGGTGCGCATATCGGACACCACTCCCAGGAAGTCCCCCGACTCGAGCATGCGCAAGCCTTCCGCGCCAGATTCGCTGCAGACCACTGCATAGCCACTGCGCTCGAGAACGGCGCGCACGTAGCTCATGACTGCAGGCTCATCTTCGATGAGCAGGATAGGCAGATGTAGAGATTTTGCTGCAAGTGTACTCATGGTTGGGTAACTCCAGCTACGGCCGAAAGCGAAGCAAATTCGCTGACGGACGGAAATCGCACAGTAAATGTTGCGCCGGCGCGGTCCAGGTTGTTGGAGCAGACGATCTCGCCGCCATGTTCTTTGACGATGCCGTAACAAATGCTCAGGCCGAGACCAGTACCCTCACCGATTTCTTTGGTGGTGAAAAAGGGATCGAAGATGCGCTCAGGATAGCTGATGCCGTGGCCGTTATCGCAAAACGAGACTTCTACGAAGTCATTGCTGCGGCGGGTGGAAATTTCGATGCGCGGGCCGGGCACCGATTCGCGCACTGCATCGTAGGCGTTATTCAGAATATTGAGGAAAACCTGCTGCAATTGTTGCGAGTCTCCGATCACAAAAGGCAGGGCCTCGTCATATTGCTCGGTGACGGCGACGCCGCGGCTGTGGAAATCATAGGCGCGCAGTTGAATGGTGCGCTTCAAAATCGCGTTCAACTGCACCGGTTTGCGCTGCGGCGGCATCTGACGCGCAAAGCTCAGCAGGTTCTGTACGATCTGCTTGGTGCGGTGGGCCTCCTGCAGAATTACGCGCAAGTCCTTGCGCGCGCTTTCCGGCAATTCCTGATTTTCCATCATAAGGTCGGCAAACCCGAGGATTGCGGTAAGCGGGTTGTTCACTTCATGGGCTACGCCGGAGACCAGTTGTCCCACGGCGGCCATCTTTTCGGCGTGCATCAGCTTGGCCTGCAGGGAAGCGGCATCGGTGATATCGCTCATGACCACCACAATGCTGCTGACGTGTGCTTGCTCGTCGCGCATGGGGCTGAGGTTCACTGAGAACTGCAGGACGCGCCCGTCGGCACGAAGCACCTGCAGTTCCAGATTGTCCACTTGACTGCCGGCGATGACCGCCGAATAGGCGTCGTGGAGGGCGGCGCGCTTCGCCGGGGCAACCAGACTGTCGAGCGACTCGCCGAGAATGGCCTGCTGTTCGTATCCCAGAGCTTGCCAGCGCCGGTTGGCGTAGCTGATCAGCCCGTTGGTGTCCGATACCAGAATCAGGCTCTGGGTGTTGTTCAGAATTTTGCCGGAAAAGTCGCGTTCCCGCTGCAATTCCGACTGATAGGCTTTCAGGCCGCTGACGTCGAGCATCAGTCCGCGGTACTGCACCACCTTCCCGTGGGCGTCGCGGACCGCGAATGCATTGATCAGAACATGGACCGGGCCGCCGTCCTTGCGCCGCAAAACTTCCTCGCGATTGCGCAGAGTGCCCTGCCGTTCCATTAGATCGAAGAGGTCACGATGGCGTCCGGGAGCAGGGAAGACCTCTTCGCGGGGATCGCAGTGCAGCAGTTCTTCGCGGCTGGCATGTCCGAGCATGCGAACCAGCGCGTCATTGACTTCGATGAAGCGTCCGTCCGGGCTGCAGAAGAACAAGCCTTCCTGGATGTTATCGAACAGTTCGCGGTAGCGGCGTTCGGCTTCGCGCCGGTCGGTGATGTCCTTCAGGACGTGGATCGTCTGCAGGCCCTCGCTGCTGGCGGCATGCACCTGTGAAGTCGAGACCAGATAAGTGCGTTCCAGAACCGGGTGCACGTACTCATCGGTGGCGTTGCCGGTACTGCGGCAGAACGGACAGGAACGGATAGGAGGATTGTCGCCGGTGGCCAGCAGCGCGCCCATGTTCAGCCCGATAAGCTGTTGGGGCTGAACCCCAATGAATTCGGCCAGGGAACGATTGACGCGGAGAACATTTCCGGACTCGTCATGGGCGACGATGAAGTCTGAAATGGCGTCGAAGATCTCGATCCAGTGGCGGTTGGCCTGCTCCATGCGGGTGAAAAAGCGGGCATTTTCGAGCGACACTGAAGCTTGTCCTGCAATGATCTGCAAGAGCTGACGGTCTTCCTCGGTCAAAGGCTTTGCGCGATCCACCAGGCATAGCGCTCCGAGCGTCTGTTCCTGGCTGCCCTGGAGGCGGGCAAGAACCGCTTGATTCCAGCCAGCGCTTTGGGCGAGTTCCGCGCCGAGAAGGGCCTCGGCAGTTGTAGTGACGATGGCTTCGGTTTGAGATGAGGTGGCGGTCAGCACCGCGCGCGCCAGCTTACTGGCAAAGAGGTGGTCACCGCCGGGGTGGTCGAGGAGCCCAAAAACCACGCTGGGTGCCTGACCGGTCTCGACCACCAAGGCAGCGCCACGAGCTTCCATCATGCGGGCCGCGCGCTCGACGAAGCGGGTGGAGAACTCGGGCCCGCGCAACAGAGAACTAACCTCAAGCGCCAGACTGGTTAAAGCCTCGGAGCGATTGCGGTGTTCCTCGGAAAGCGAGAGATTGCGGCTGACTTCCAGAGCGACCGTGACTTGTGCGGCGAGAGCCTGGGCGCGACGAATGTCTTCTTTCGATATGGCTCCCTGATCGAGCCGGTCGAGCACACCGAAGATGCCGAGCAGTTGTCCGTTGGTACCGAGAAGGGGGACCGCCAGGAGCTGGCGAACGTTGAAATCCTTCAGAATTTGTTGGTTCGCTCCCGGCAAATCGGCTGCGTCTTCGGCCCACAGCACCTCTTTGTTTCGCATGGCGCGAGTCAGAATGCCCTCGGGCAGCACGAAACCGGGCGGGCCATGCTTTCCTTCCCCGAAACTCCAGCGGACCTCAATCCTGTCATCCACCATCAGTCCGACGAAAGCGCGGCCGAAACCGAGGAAGTCGCTGGCACGGAGGACGAATTTTTTCATGAACGCATCGAGGTCCGCACTTGATCCCAGTTCGGAGGCGATGCTGAGAATCTGGTGCAATTCGTGGGCCTGGGCACGGGCCTTGGCGTAAAGCTCGGCATTGGAAACAGCGACCGCAGCAAAGCTGGTGATGATCGGCAGAAGCGACTTCTCTTCGGCACCAAAGGGCCCTTCCGGCCGAGGATAAACCAGGACTGCGCCCTGCTTGCTCGAGGTGCGGAAAGGCGCGGCCAGCAACGTGCCCGGAGGGACCAGATCGCCCAGAGAGTGCGTGGCTGGATCGATCGCGACGCTGATGGGCTCACCCGCCATGACGGCGCGGTGGGCCAGGTCGGCGGCGAAAGGCAAGTCTTTGCGATCGTGGCGTGCGCGGACCGAGACCGCAGCGGCTGGCGTCTGCGTGGCGACGGCCCACAAATCATAGCCAGTTGTCTCGCGAACGAGAATGCAGACCAATGGAGTGCGGAGCAAAGCCCGAAGGCGGTCCGCCACCGCTTGCACTAGGAGAGCGAGGTCCGGTTCTGAGTGCAGGCTGTGCGCCACTTCGGCAAGAATTCCGGCGCGACGCTGTTCTTCACGCGCCAGCTCAGAGAGACGTATGGCCTCGAGAGAACTCCCGAGCTGGGCGGCCAGAATGCTGGCCTTGGCGACATGGTCGGGGTTGAAGAAGTGTGGTTCGGTGGTATGCAGGAACACCGCCGCTCCAATCACTTCGTTGGAGATCATCAAGGGAACAGCCAGCATGGACTGGGCTTCGTATTCCGCAACCATCGGATCATGAGTCGTGTTGACAGCGTTGAAGTAAATCGCTTTCTTCTTGTGAATCGCCTGGTTGGCGATGGCGCTTTCGTCGGCATTCAGCCGGGCATTACGGAAGCGGTCAGCCTTCCATCCGTCAGCCTCCGCGCCCATCATCTGGTTCGGCGCGAGCAGCCGCCAAACGTAGGTGCCGCTGACTTGAAAGTAGCTGCGAGTGGCGCGGCAAAAGATATTCAGAATCTCGGTGGTGGATAGGGCGTTGGCCGCGGCGCTGGAGAAATCGAGCAGAAGCTTCTGGAAGGAATCGTCTTCGGATCCGTTCGCGTGCGCTCTAAAAACCTGTTCGGATCCGGTAGTCAGAAGCCTCCTCCAATAGCCACTTTTGGGTGCGGTGCCGAGCCACAAGTTATTGAATTAATTGGACTCTATCCTGCAATCTCAATTTGAGTCAAGGGAAAAGCCATCCCACGAATGGGTGGAGAATCCGTCTTGTCATAACCTGGAGGTGTATCATCCTGAGACAAAACCCCCAGGAATGAGACATTGATGCCGTAATTTGGGCAGTGCTCGACGACCCACCGCAATATGGGCAAGTGACATAAACACAATGCCTTAGACCCTTGCAAAAGAACGGTATTACTGGATGGAAGCAGCGTTGCATTAAAACTATGCATTTCTCTTCCCAAAGGGGGGCTTGTGTCTAGACAACAACCGAAGATAGATCGAGTGGTGCGCAATGGTGTCCTGTTTCTCGTGGCTCTCATCACTCTAGGTGGAATTTCCCAGCGCGTCGGACATGCTCAAGAAGGTGTAGACCGGAAAATAAAAAGCAGGGTCACGCCGGCTTATCCGGAGATTGCGCGAAAGATGGGGCTCACGGGCAGCGTGAAGCTGCAAGTGGTGGTCTCGCCCAACGGAGCGGTGAAAGAAACGAAAGTAATCGGTGGTCACCCGATTCTTGTGAACGCTGCGGTGGATGCGGTGAAAAAATGGAGATACGAGACTGCCAGCGCGGAAAGCACGGGAACGGTGGAATTTCGGTTTGACCCGGGCAACTGACCGGCGCGGGTAAGTCTTCGAGATCCTGGAGAGAGTCATGTCTATCGGCAAAAAGCTTTACATGAACTTTGGCGCGGTGCTGGCGATGGTCATCGTGTTATTCCTGGTGAACCTTGTCGCGGTGAATCGGGAGCATAACGCCAAGGCGGCAGCCGCGCAGGCGCTGGAGATGGCGGACAATACCGACAACGTCCGTTTCCAGATGATGCAGAACCGCCTCTATCTGAGCAATTACTTGCTGAGCGGAGACAGCCGGGAAGTGGATCGCATGAACGAGGGCATCCACCAGTTGAATGAGTTTCTGCTGACCAGCCAGAAAACGGCCAGCACGGACCAGCAACGTTCTGCTCTAGACAGCGTGCAAAAGAATGAGAACGCGTGGGCGAGCGAATTTGCCCAGCCCATGCTGCAGAAGCGCCGAGAAGTGGACGCGGGCAATGCCACGGTAGCTGATTTGCAGATCTACTATCTGCAAAAGGACGCTTCCTCGTGGGTGAAGACCTCGACGGATGCGCTGAATGGAGCCGATCACGAAACCAAACACATACTGGATGAGCGCCGGAAATCGGATGAGACCGCCGCAACCGCGACTGTCCTGATCGCGTTGCTGAGCACGGTAGTGGCGCTGGCTTTGGGAATTGCCATTGCATACCGGACCGCACACTCCATTACCAAGCCGCTCTCCGAACTGATGAAGGTGGCACAGCAGATCGGCGACGCTGGTGACCTGAATCATCAGATCGACATTCAACGGGACGATGAAATCGGACAACTGGGGCGCACGTTTGGCCGGATGGTGATCTACCTGAAAGAGATGGCCACCCTATCGGAATCGATTGCCGGCGGCAATCTTACCGTCGAGGTGAAACCGCGATCGGAGAACGATACCCTGGGCAACGCATTTGCCCGAATGGTGGAAGGGCTGCGCGGCTTGGTGCGCAATGTCCGGGATGCATCTTCGCAAGTGGCCAGCGCCTCGACGCAGGTGGCGGGAGCTTCCGACGAATCCGCAAAGATTAGCTTGCAGACTTCGTCGGCGATTGATGAAGTCACCAGCACCATGCATGAAATGAGCGTCAACGTGCAGAACATGGTGAAGAGCACGCAGGTGCAGGCATCGAGCGTGAGTGAGACCTCGGCTTCGATCGATCAAATGGTGGCCTCCATTCAGCGAGTGGCGGACACTGCCAAGGTGTTGCTCGACATTTCAAACCGCTCGCGCGAAGAAGTGCACAGCGGCATTACTACTATGGAAAAAGCCACCGAGGGGCTGAATAAGATCAATAACACCATCGGTTCCTCGGGACAAATCATCGGGGCGCTGGGCCAGCGGGCAGATGACATCGGCAAGATCATTGAAGTGATTGACGATCTCGCCGAACAGACGAATCTGCTGGCGCTCAACGCCGCCATTGAAGCGGCGCGAGCCGGCGAACACGGCCTGGGGTTTGCAGTGGTTGCCGATGAAGTGCGCAAGCTGGCCGAAAAATCGGCGCAGTCCACCAAAGAGATTTCCGAATTGATTCAGAGCATTCAGAAGGAAGCGCGGAAAGCGGTCGAGAACATGGACCAAAGTACCAGCATTGTGAATGAGGGGCTGGATCTGGGAGAGGCACTGAACACGGCGCTGCGCAAGATTTCAAACGTGGTCACCGAGGTGTACAAGTTCGCGCAGGAAATCGGGGCGGCAACCAATGAGCAATCGCACGGTTCAACCCAGATTGCACGGGCGACCACGCGGCTGAATGAGATCACGCACGAGATCAACTCGGCGGTGGAGGAGCAGGCGTCTGGGGCGCATGCGGTGGTCAAGGCCATGGAGCGTATGCGGGAACTGGTGCAGCAGACGACCTCGGGTTCGACCGAACTAGCGGCATCGGCGGAGCAGATGTCGAAGATGTCGCGCGACCTGCTGGACTCGATGAACAGCTTTGGCATCGGACTCGACAGCGATTTCCGGGAGGAGCGGGGCCGCAAAGCCGCGCGGGCTGCCGCCGGATCACGGTCATGAATGCAACGCCAAATATGACTCGTGAGCTTCACATTGTGGGCTTCGAAGTAGGCCGCGAGACCTATGGCGTGCCCATCACGTCGTTGCATGAAATTGTGCGGGTTCCAGAAATCACCGCCGTGCCAGACGCTCCCGACTATATGGAAGGCGTCATCAATCTGCGGGGAAAGATCGTTTCGGTCATTGATCTGCGAAAACGCCTGGGAGAGAAAAACGTCAGCAGCGGCAAACGGAATCGGATTCTGGTGGTGGAGCATAAGGGGAGGCTTTCCGGGCTGATTGTGGACTCCGCGACCGAAGTGCTGAAGATTCCTGCTACCGATGTCGAACCGTCCCCGACAACCCTTCAGGAAGGGCGCACGAATTGTGTGACTGGGCTGGGCAAGTACAAAGGACGCCTGATCGTTCTGCTGGACATGACACGAGTCCTAGACCTGGGCGTGATGCAGAAGAATTCTGCTGCGTCCGAAGGCGGAACCGAGTCAGCCGCCGGGATCCGGCGAGCCGCGGCGGCAAAGTAAACGCACAAAGGAAGCTCATGAGTTCTCCAGCCCTGGCCATCCAACTCAGCGAAGCAGAAATGCGGTTGCTGCAGACCCTGGTGTATCAGGAATGCGGCATGTATTTCGATGCCCGGCGGACTCATTTTCTGCAAGACCGCTTACAACGGCGGCTGCGCGAGTGCCGCATGGATTCGTTTTACAGCTATTACCGGCTGCTGATCAGCGAAGCCGGCAAGCAGGAACTGATTTGCCTGGTAGAAAACCTGACAGTCAATGAAACCAGCTTTTTCCGGAATAAGGCTCAGCTCGATCTCTTCCACAAACACATTCTGGACGAAATCATCCGCCGCAAGCAGGCACGCGTTGAGTACCAGTTGCGCATCTGGAGCGCGGGCTGTTCGACCGGCCAGGAGGCATACACGATCGCCATGCTGGTGGCCGACGCGCTGGCTTATCACCAGCTCCGCATGCCCAGTTCCAAAGACTCGGTGTGGCCAAAGCCGCTAGTTCCTCCGCCCTGGAAAGTTGAAGTGCCTGCCAGCGATATCAACTACACGGTGCTGCGAGCCGGACAGGAAGGTATTTACAGCGAGCACCAGATGTCGTCGGTGGATTACAGCTATCGGCTGCGTTATTTCGACAAAGTGGGCGAACGCTACGCTATCAAGAAGGCGATCAAGGAAGTCGTTCATTTTGATTTCCACAATCTCAAAACCGAGTTCCTGCCGCAAAGCAACGACATTATTTTTTGCCGCAACGTGATGATGTATTTCGATGAAGCCGAGCAGCGACGGCTGGTGGAAAAGTTCTACCGCTGCTTGAGTCCGGGGGGATACCTGCTGGTTGGGCACGCGGAGACGCTGCTGGGCCTGACCGACAAATTCAACATGGTTTACCACGAGAGCGGCACCGCTTACAAGCGAGTTGAGGTGTGCCCGTGAGCCAGTTTTCGGACGAACGGAGTGCGGAATTGCGGGAACTCTTCTTTGAGACCGCACAGGAACTTCTCCAGTCTTTGAACGACGACGCTTTGAAGTTGGAGAAGACGCCGACAGACTCAGAAATCATTCGCAGTATCCGGCGCACGGTGCACACGTTGAAGGGCGACGCGGCCGCGTGTGGATTTCAGGAGTTGAGCGAACTGGCGCACATGATGGAAGACGCTCTAGCGGTCGAGGCAACGTCATCCCAGGTGTCGCTTGCGGAGTTGGGCTTCACCGCTGTTGACACCTTTAGCGCAATGCTGGCCGCCTACCGCGAGCAAGGTGCGCTGCCCGAGACCTGGCCATTAAAACAGATGGTGCAGCAGCTGGCATCGGGAGCGGGGGCGCACGCCGGCACTATAAATTCCAGCGCCGCGAAGAAATCAAGCGGCGACAGCCAACAGGTCGTGTGGACGGAGTACGAAAAACTCGCCGCCCAAGCTGCCCGCGATGAAGGGAAGAGAATACTCCACATTGTTGCCCACATTGATCCGTTGTGCGCCATGCCGATCGCCGCGCGGCAACTAGTCACCAACGCCCTGGGGGCAGTGGCGCAGATCCTAGGGGCGAGACCGGAGCTAGGCTCAGTCGCGAACGTACAAAAACTCGATTTGTTGGTTGCAACTTCGCAGGCGGAGAACGACATCCTTGCCAAGTGCCGCATCCCGACCGTGATTTCGACAGTCGATTGTTTCGAATTTGGTGTCACAACGCCAGCTGCTCTCGATGCGGAGTTCCGGTTTCAGCACGCCGCTGCATCGGTGGAGGAGCAACTCGATCCGGGCACGGCGGTGGCGCAAAATAGCGCGTCTAACCCACGATCTCGGTTGGGGGAAACGGTTTTGCGGGTAGATGCGGAGAAAATTGACAACGTGTTGAACCTGGTGGGCGAACTGATTATTGGAAAGTCGATGCTGCAGCAAGTGATGCAGGAATACGCGCAGCGTTCGCCGAAAGACACGTTGCGCGGCCGCTTCGGGGATGTCATGGCGCTGCAGGCCCGGGTGCTCAACGATCTTCAGCGTTCGGTGATGAAGATTCGCATGGTTCCAGTGGAGCAGCTGTTCCGCCGTTTCCCGCGCATTGTGCGGGACGCGGCGCAACGCTGCAACAAGCGAGTGGATCTGGTCCTGAGCGGGCAAGACACGGATTTGGACAAGAGCTTGCTGGATGCAATCGCCGAGCCGCTGACGCATATCGTGCGCAACGCCGTGAGTCACGGACTGGAGAGTCCGGCCGAGCGTGTGCACGCAGGCAAGCCAGCCATCGGAAAGATTCGCCTGGATGCTTATCATCAGGCAAACCAACTCATTGTCGAAGTCAGCGATGACGGGCACGGGGTTGACGCGGACAAAATTAAAGCCAAGGCAATCAAGACCAAACTGATCACGGCAGAAGCAGCCGAACGTATGTCAGCAGCGGAAGTGCTGGATCTGATTTTCCGGCCCGGGTTCAGTACTGCCGACGAGATTACCGAGATTTCCGGCCGAGGGGTGGGGCTCGACGTAGTGCGCAGCGTTCTTCACCGGCTTAAGGGTACGGTGCAATTGGAAACGCATCCCGGGCAGGGAACCCGGTTCCGGCTGAAGCTGCCGCTGACCCTGGCCATCATTAAGGCTTTGCTGTTCCGGGTCGAGCACCGGCTGTATGCGATTCCACTGAATACGGTGGCGGAGATCGCGCGGGCACGGGAGTCCGATTTGCACCAGGTGGCGTCCTGGGAAGTGGTGCAGCTTCGCGGGCAGGCGTTGCCGCTGATGCGACTGGGAAAGAATTCCAGTGGAGCGATGGACGAACGGCGCGGGAAAATCTTCATCCTGGTCATCAATTACAACGACCGCAAGATGGGGTTGATTGTGGACATGCTGGAGGGCGAAGAAGAGTTGGTCATTAAAGCATTGGACGATCAAACCATTGCCACCGATCTGGTCAGTGGCGCGTCGATTCTGGGCGATGGCCGGGTGGTGCTGATCATGAATCTGGCCGCGGTCGTAGAGCGTTTCACGCGGTCGACGGCGGAGGCCAGCCAGTCCGGGGTGCTGCTGGCGGAAGCGGACCGCAGCGGCCGAGCGGGCGCAGCACCGTCTGCGTCTTTGTCTTTGGCGGGGGTGCAGCAATGACCCAGCCGGTGCGAGTACTGGTGGTGGATGACTCGGCGCTGATGCGCAAGCTCATCCCCCAGATCTTGGAGAGAGACAACTCGATCCAGGTTGTAGGCACCGCGATGGACGGGAATTTCGGGCTGAAGAAAATAGACGAACTGAAGCCACAAGTCATCACCTTGGACTTGGAAATGCCGGGCATGGGCGGCCTGGACATGCTGAAAGAGATCATGCGGCGCCACCGGATTCCGGTAATTGTGGTCAGCTCGCATAGTACGGAGGGGGCGTCTGTAACCCTGAAAGCGCTTTCTCTGGGCGCGTTCGATTTTGTCGCCAAACCAACTGATGTTTCGTTGCGGATGCAGGAAGTGGGGCAGGAACTGATTTCAAAGATTAAGGCCGCAGCACAGAGCCGGGGAATCCCGATCCATGCGGCGACTGAGCTCCCGGCGCCAGTCCCGCGACAAAAGCCAAGGCCGGGCGAAAAGAAGGCTCCAAGCAGGATTGTGGCCATTGGGATCTCAACCGGGGGGCCACAGTCTTTGCAATATTTGCTTGGCCAACTACCCGCGGATTTTTCCGGCGGCATTGTGGTAGTGCAACACATGCCGGAGGGATTTACGGAAATGTTTGCCCGGCGGCTGGATGAGTGTTGCTCGCTCAACGTGAAAGAGGCGCAATCGGGCGACTTGCTGCTCGGGGGAAGAGTACTCATATGTCCGGGCAGCCGGCACATGAAGGTGAAGCGCCTGCCTTTGGGAGACATCGCGATTTTGAGTGATGATCCGCGAGTGAACGGACATCGCCCTTCTGCCGATGTGATGTTCAAGAGCGTGGCCGAAGAGTTCGGGCAGCGCGCGGTGGGCGTCCTGATGACGGGAATGGGGGAAGACGGGGCGCATGGTCTGGGCCTGATCAAAGCGGCTGGCGGGATGACCATTGCGCAGGGCGAGAAGTCCTGCGTGGTTTTTGGCATGCCAAAGGCAGCCATTGAGCGTGGCTACGCCATGCGAGTGGTGGAGTTGGAAGCGTTGGCCAACACGCTGCAAGCGCAGTGTTTGGCCCGCCGCGGCGGTTTGCCTGAGAAATCCATGGGAGCCGGCCAGAGTTGATTTTTGGGGTTACCGGTATGTCCGAGAGTGCCGGGTTATGACAAGGTAGTGGCAAGGAAATAGAGGAGGAGAAATATGGAGCAGTTTGCAGCAGTCAAGCGAAGCAAGGACGGGCAGCCAGTCCAGTACCTGATCGTGGACGACTCCGTCTTCGCGCGCAAGAACCTGGGGCGGATTATTGAAAGCTTTGGCGGCCAGGTGGCGGGCGAGGCGGGAGATGGGCTGACGGCCATCACCGAATACGAGCGCATCAGACCGGACATCGTGCTCATGGACATTACCATGCCGCAGATGGAAGGGATTGAGGCGGCGGAAAAAATCGTGCAAAAGAACCCGGACGCGCGCGTGGTCATGGTGTCTTCGGTTGGGTATCAGGAGAACATTGTGGCGGCGCTGCAACGAGGAGCGCGGCACTTCGTACAAAAACCTGTGAAGCCTGAAGTTCTTTACGAAGTGATCAAGTATGTGCTGGGAGAAGATGGAGCAGTTGCGAGCGCTGCCGGCGCAGGGGCTTGAAAATGAAGATGGAACTGATCCAGCCGTTCATCAATGCGGCTGATGCCGTATTGTCGCAAGGTCTGAAGTCGCCGATGGCGATTGATCACCTCAGCATGGAAGAGCAAGCGTATCGCCGTAAGGGCGTTGCCGCCGAGATACGACTGACCGGCGACATTGAGGGACGAGTCATTTTTGATCTCGCTCCCAAGACTGCGGCGATTGTTGCCAGTCATTTCGCAGGCACCGAACTGCCCGAGTCCGACGATTTGGTGCGGGAAGCGGTGTGCGAACTGGCGAACCAGGTCATCGGCAATGCCGTTGCCACGCTAAACGATCAGGGTTTTCATTTTCGAGTCCATCCGCCGGAACTACATACCTCCGAGCATGGGCCCAAGAGCACCGAGGACACCGAGGCGCTGGTGCTTGGCTTTGAGACCTCCAGCGGCAGCGTGTACATGAATATCGCGTTGCGCTATAACGCTGCTCTGGAAGGCAAGGCGGCAGTCGGCGGACAGTGAGCGAGGGGGTCTCCTCGCCGTCGTAGACCATGCGAAGCGTGGCGCGCTTCATCTCGCTGGCGGAGGACTCTATGGACGAAGCGCAGATGGTTCTCCACCGGTCTGTTTCCCCTGGGTCTTTCGCCTGTTCGCCAGAGAAAGATGGCTAAGGGCAGTGCCATTCCAATCAACAATCCATTGACCACACTGAACCCACGAATAGTCGTGGCAAAGCGCGTAAGCTCGTGATGCGAAATCACGATGAGATCGTTTCCGCATAGTCCTGCGGCACTCCTCGGCCGTGGGAATACATGGAGGCGAGGCCGTCCTGGCCGTTCGCATCACCCTGTTCTGCGGCTTTGCGGTACCAGCGGAGAGCCTCGGCGTAGTCTTGCGGCACCCCTTGGCCGTGGGAATACATGTGGCCGAGGTTGGCCTGAGCTTTTGCGTCGCCTTGTTCGGCGCCTAATCGGCATACCGTCGCATCTTGAGCAAGCTTCAGTTCATTGGCTTTAGCTCTGTATATTTGCCAGGTAGTTGCTGCCCCACCGATCACGGCAACGCATGCAGGCACTGCGATTTTCCAGAATGATCTCATTTCATTACTTACCTGGCATGAAATTTGTGAGTCTGCAAAGTGTCAATTTCTCCATCCACTCAATCTGTAGGCCCGGGCACACGGCGATGCACAATCTGCTGCGAGCATCACTGTCGTCTGGAGAATTCATACAACACAACGCTAGCAGCGACTCCCGCGTTGAGAGATTCCACGCGCAGCGAGTGGGGAATCGTGATCAGTTCATCCATCTGCGACAGTAACTTCTTATCCAGGCCAGCGCCTTCGTTGCCAACGAATACTGCGACTTGACCGAGCAAGTTCGCCTGGGGCAGCGGAACTCCCTTGTGAGACGAAGTAGCCAGCATGCGGATGCCGCGGGCACGAAATTGGGCAATGGCCTCGGTCACTACGATTTTGGACACCATCACCCGGAAAACTGATCCCGCGGAGGCGCGAACCACTTTGCTGTTATAGGCGCTGACTGTGCCGTCGCCGAGAATGACTCCCTTTGCCCCGAAGGCTTCCGCTGACCGCAAAATGGTGCCTAGGTTTCCGGGGTCCTGCACTCCGGCAATTACCAGGAGGGGGCCGTCGCCGGTGTGGTCGAGAATATCTTGCAGCGAAGACTTCTTGACACTGACCAGGGCCGCGACACCTTGCGGAGTTTCGCTCGGGACAGCACTCCGGAACAGTTTGTCGGGCAAGAGCAGGGTCTCGACATGCGCGCCAATCTGCGGCAGCAGGCGCGAGGTCCGAGACTGCGCCGCTTCGCTGAAGAAGATGGCGCGAAAACGGAGACCGCTGCGGACTGCCTCCTCAATAATGCGGAAGCCTTCGACGGCGCACTCCCCGGCAGGGGTCAGTTCACCGCGATCGAACGCCTGGCGCAGTTCTTTCACCAGCGCGTTGTGCCGGCCTTCGATGCGCCGCAGGCGGCGGGTATCGGTGTGAGTGGTCGGCATCAGGTGGCTAGCCTTTCCTTTATCCTTCCACCGGAATCATACGCGAGTGGGAAATCACACGTTTGGGCGGAAGCATGGTCGTGGTATCTTAACTGTCTCAAACCCAAGGCGATTTCGGAGATGTCCGTGCGCGTGGAAATATTGAAGATTAACAGCGAGGATCCGGAGGCGTCGCTCATCCGGTACGCGGCCGACCAGATACGGGCCGGCGAAGTTCTGGGCATGCCCACGGACACGTTCTACGGGCTAGCGGCGGATCCCTTCAATTTGCGGGCGGTGGAGCGGGTGTATGAAATCAAATCCCGGTCGCGGCACAAACCACTGTCACTGCTGATCGAGGATGTGGAACAGGCAGAAGAACTGGCCAAGCCACTACCCGAGGAGTTCCACGCCCTGGCGAAAAAATTCTGGCCCGGACCCCTGACAATTATTGTTAAAGCCGCCTCACGGCTTCCGCTGAAAGTGACGGCCAATACCGGGAACGTGGCGCTGCGGGTTCCCAATGCCAGGATTCCGATCGCGGTGGTACAGGCAGCGGGCATACCAATCACCGCGACTTCAGCCAATCTGAGCGGCGAGACCGAATGCACGAGTGCCGAAGGGGTGAGAGACCAGCTCGGGATGAGGATTCCGATCATTGTTGACGGCGGCGCCTCGCCTCGCGACATAGCCTCCACGATCGTGGATCTCACGGATGGGGAAACCCGCTGGCGGATTCTGCGCGAGGGCGCCATCCCTTCCCAGGAGATTTCGGAGTTCTTCGCGAAGGGGTGATCGCGACGGCCACCAAACGAGTCCTTTTCTGGACGGCGATCATCGCGGTAGTTCTGCTTGCAACGGCAGTGGCCTCCGTTGTTCACGCCATCGTTCATGATTCCAGGCAGCAGCAGTTGTATTCAGCCGACGCCGTCATCGTTTTTGGCGCGGCTGAGTATGATGGCCGTCCATCGCCGGTGTTTCGGGCGCGGCTTGACCATGCCAACGACCTGTTTCGCAGGGGGCTGGCTCCGGTACTCATCACCACCGGAGGCGCAGCCGCCGATCCGAAATTCAGCGAGGGAGGAGTCGGCCGCGATTATCTGATGCGCAAGGGAGTGCCGGAATCGGCGCTGATTGCGGAAACCCAGGCTTCGGATACGGCGGAGTCCGCGGAACGAGTTGCGGTGATCATGCGCGCTAATCGCATGCGGACGTGCATTGCGGTCAGCGATGCGTATCACGTGTTTCGGATCCGCAAGCTGCTGGAGCATGAGAGGGTAGAGGTCTTTCTTGCGCCGCGGCCGGATTCGCGGCCGAAGTCAGTGTGGCAGCGAGGGCTGGCGCTGCTGCGGGAGAGTGTGAGTTATTTATTGTGGAGGGCGGGGATTCGGAGCTAGGGAACCTTTTCACCACAGAGGCACAGAGAACACTTAAAGTCACCTCCAAACGAGGTGCACCTCGGTAACTTCGCATTGAGGGCATGGTCGCGGTACGCTTTCTCATTCCGTTTGCGAGGGCCATGAAGAAGCACAAATCGAGAATGCGACTGTGGGTAACCAGTCTTGTCGCCGGATGTGCCATCGCCCCTATCCTGACGGTAGTTGTGCGGGCGACTGGCATGGCACTCTACTTCCCACCATTTTGGCCGGGCCTGTTTCTTGCGTGGATCGTGTCATATTCAGCCACGGGGAGTCGTGGGCTAGTCACTTCGGCATTGTCCTTACAACGGCAGGCAACGCTGCCCTTTATGCTTGGGCCTCCTTGAGAGTCATCGAGGCGGAAGTTTCTGCGGGTGGACGAGTGGGCAGATATCTTGCATAGCTATCGCATAGGGCTCAAGTTCTTGATTTTTGCTCTGTGCTTCTGTGCCTCTGAGTCTCTGTGGTGAACGCGCTCTTACCAGCCCATTCTCTTTCTCAGTTCGGTGACGTGGGCGACGTGGTGTTGGCCGTGCCAGGAATAGAGCGCAAGATTTCTCTCCAGCGAAACCAAACCCAGCTCGGGATGCCGAAAGGTTCGCTTCCACTCCTCGGGCTTTACCGATCGCAGGATCTGTACCCATCGGGTATGCAGCGAATCGAGTAGTGCGAGGGAGACCTCCACGGGGGTGGATTGCGTGTCGGCGAGCTCTGCCCAACGGTCTTCGGCGTAAGGCTTGATGGTGGGCTCGTCCTCGGTGAGCGTCAGCTTGAAGCGGACATAGGCGTTCATGTGGCTGTCCGGGACATGATGGGTGACTTGGCGAACTGTCCATCCACCTTCGCGGTAGGGAGTGTCAAGCTGTTGCGGGGACAGTCTTTCTACCGCGGCCCGAAGGGCTGCGGGGGTTTGCTCGATTTTGGCGATCAATTGCGCGCGCTGATCTTCTGTGGGAGGGCCGTCGAAGTGGAATTTGCCGATGGGAAAGCGGGGATCGGTCATATAGGGTCTCCTGAGTGCCGGGATGGAAGAGTAGATGACGCGAGCTTGCCCAAAGCCGCAGGACTTTTGCCTCGGTGAAGGCTGGGCCTTCCGCCCCGGGACAGCCGACGGCGGCTGTCCCCACATAGTCTTTCACGAGAGCAAGAGAGCTATCAGTGCGGCAATGGCAGTCGAAGAAAAATTGACAGCATTATTGCGCAGAATGCCGTGCCGCTCCAGTGTCGCGCCGAGAAGGCTGTCGGCCGACATGCCGAGTACACCGGCGGCGGCGCAGATTGGAGCAGAGCGCCATTCGACGATGCCGGTGAGGCTGACTACGATCGCGGCTGTCACTCCGGCCGCGGTACCCGTGAAAGTGATTGCGCCATCGGTCCCGGCGGCGACTGGCTTCCAATTTGTAACCAGACGCGGAACGCCGCTGCCGGCCTGTCCGATTTCGCTGGAAACTGTGTCCGCGGCAGCCTCGGACAACGCTGCGCCCAGAGCTACGAGGACTCGCGGATTTCGCGAGACAGTGGCGTACAGCAAGGCGCAGATCGAAGCGACGCCGAGATTGGCAAGGACCTGCGCCGCGTTTCTTCCGGCGCGACGCTCTGCCGTGCCGAGGCTTTGCTTCTTGGCATAGCCGAGGCGGGTAGCTGCCCAGGTAAGAACAAAGACCACCAGCAAAGGCGCGAAGCTGCTCGATCCTGCGCCGACGAGAAGCGCAAAACAAACCAAGGCTCCAGCCAGAGCGCCACCGGTGGTCACCCCGCGAACTGCCCGGCCAAAGCTTGCAAAAATGAGCGAAATGAGGGCGGGAATCCAGAGTTTGCCCAACATTCGGCCCGCCCATATCCCCGCGAGGTCAGCTAAGTGGTTCATTCTAAATAGGTAATTATCGTATTCCCAGGCTCAGCTGCCGCCTGGCCTTTGCACCAAGAGCGTAAACACCATCCCTAGCTGTCATTAGGCCCTAACACCCAGATAGCTAGCTTCCAGTCTCGATAACTGCACAAAATCCAGTGCAAGAAAACAGCAAACATGGTCTAGACTGGCTACCTGGTGCGCTCTGGCGCGCTCTAATAGATTTTGCGAGGTGAACGATGGCGGCCTCCGTCTGGTCTGGATATCTTACCTTCGGCTTGATCTCAATGCCGATACGGCTCTTCTCCGGTGCCCGAAGTTCGGGCATTTCGTTCAACATGCTGCATCGCGACGACTTGCAGCGGGTGAAACAACAATACTATTGCCCGGCTGACAATCGCGTCGTGGAGCGCAGCGAGATTGTGAAGGGATTCGAGTACCGCAAAGACGAGTATGTGGTGATTGATCCCGAAGAGATCAAGAAGATTGAGCCCAAGACCGCCAAGACCATGGAAATTCTGGAATTCGTAAAGGCCGGAGAGGTGGATCCAGTGTATTTCGAGTCCTCATATTACCTGATCCCCGAGGAAGCCGGGCGGAGGCCTTATGCGCTGCTCACCAAGGCGTTGGAGGAAAGTGAGTACGTGGCCATTGCCAAACTCACCATGCACAACCGCGAGTACACCGTCTTTCTGCGCCCACATGAAGGCGGAATGATGCTGCACACCATGTATTACGAAGAAGAAGTGCGCAAGGTGGAAGGCTTCGGCGCGCCGGATGTCGAGTTGAAGGACTCGGAGGTCAAGGTCGCGCACCAGTTGATCGAGGCGCTGGCTGCGAAGTGGGAGCCGGAAAAGTTCCAAGACGACTTCCAGGAGAACTTGAAGAAACTCATCCAGACCAAGCTTGAGGGCGGCGAGGTCGCCGAGATTGAAAAGCCAAAGAAACTTGCCCCGGTGGTGGATCTGATGGCTGCGTTGAAAGCGAGCCTGATGCAGATGGAGGGCAGGAAAAAGCCGGCGGCCACGGCTGAGTCGGCATCAGTTAGTAAGCGCGCCAAGAGATAGGGTTCCCGCCCGCGGCCTTACAACTTTCGCCGGTCTTTTGGCTTCCTACGCTCTATAACGCGCGTAGCGGACGTGGCAAATCCGGCAATTCCCAGCTCGGTGGCGCAGATCGTGTTCAGCCATTAGAATGAACAATCCTCATTGACTCCTGAATGATCGGTTTCTATAGATTTATGATCTCTGCTTTTGCGAACAGGAGCGGCCTGCACGGGCAGCAGTTCCGCAGAGCCGCCGTGGTTCTCCTGCTGGTCATGCTGGAGGTTGCCTGCAGTGAAAATTACCGGCCGATCGTGCAGCCGGTTTTACCTCCGCCGCCCAACCCGGCGGCCTTTCACTTCGTGATTTCTGTGACGACGAATGGGCCGTTGGATCCCGGCTCGGGCAGCCGCATTGATGTTTCCGGAGACACCTACGCTGGGGTTTTTAATACGGGAGTGGCTCCGGCCCACGCAGCCTTAGTCCCGAGCGGAAACAAGCTCTACGTGGCCAATTTCCGCGAAGACACGATTTCGGCGAACAATGTTTCGAATCCGACCCAAGCTGGCGCGATCAGTTTGCCCGCGGGGGCGCAACCGGTTTTTGTCCATACCACGGAGAACGGGAACATGTACGTAGCGAATTACGGAAACAATACGGTTTCCCAGATCAATACCACGTCAGATGTAGGTGTAGGCACAGTCTCCGTGGGCAGCCAGCCGGTGGCAATGGCCGAGATGCCGAACGCGCAGAAGCTTTATGTGGTGAATCAAGGGTCGGGAACCGTGACCAGTATCAACACATCAGGGTTCAGTGTTGCGACGACCATTCCAGTGGGTGCGATTCCGGTTTGGGCCGTAGCGCGTTCGGACAGCGCAAAGATTTATGTCCTGGATAACAGCGGCACGATCTATGAAGTCGATACGCTGCTGGATACTGCCACTGCGATTACGACTTCGATGGGGACGGGGGCTAACTACATGGCCCTGGATCCGAACTTGCAACGTCTCTACGTTACCAATCCCGCGAACAGCAGAGTGGGAATATTCGACATCTCCGGAACAGGAACCTTGAATCAGTTGGCAGTGATTGATCTTAGCCAGGGGGCCAGTGCTCCGTGCCCAGGCGGGTGTTCCCCGGCTTCGGTGACCGGCATTGGGGACGGTTCGCGCGCCTACGTTGCCAGCTATGCGTTCACGAGTTGCAGCGGCGCGCCGTGCGTGAGCACACAGGTGGAAGTCATCAACACGGGAAGTAACACTGTCAGCAAGGTGATTCCAATCAGTACGGCGGCTGTGGATACGACAAATCCCAGCGACTGTGGACCGCCCACGGGGCCCGTGGCGGCGACTCCGTGGACGCCGGGGAACGCACGTTTCCGGACTTTCGTGGCATCTTCGGGCGGTGGCAGCACCACCAACTTCAAGGTTTATGTTTCGCAGTGCGATGCGGGGAGCATTGCGGTGATTGACGCATCGGCGGTTAGTACGGGATCGAATCCGCACCCGGCAGATGTTTATACGGTGTCGCTCGCGGCCCCCATGAGCTCGTTTCCTCCCCTGCAAGCCAGCATCTCGGGAGCGACGATCTCCAATGGTGCGACCACCTACGCTTACGCGCCTGGTAGTTTGGGGCTCCGAGTTGGGATGAGGGTGTTCATTACCGGCATGTCGGATGCCGGGAACAACGGAGTCTTTGTCATTTCAACGCTGGATCCGCTAGCTGTGACATTCACGGTGGCAAATCCGGCCGGAGTGACGGCCACCAACCAGAGCGGCAGCGGTGCGGTGATGCCTCCGCAAAACCCGGTGTTCGTTGTGGCCGGGCCGTAACGGTCTTCGCGCCCGAGCAGCCGTCTCCGAGGAAGACATAATGAAGCGAGTGATGGCGGGCAGGTTATTTCTGCTGAACCTTCTGCTGATGATTCCGCTGCTGGCTATTCCGTCATTCGGCCAGACGAGTCCTTCCTCTTTGATCGCAAACGTCGGCGCACGCACTGCCCTCAGTCTGGATGGGAACTGGAACACGATTATTGATCTGGACAACGCGAAAGCGCAATTACGCGACGTGATAGCGCGCGACCAGAATCGCGCGGCGATTGGGCTGTGGTCCATGTCGAATGAAACTCCGATTAGTCCGGAGCGGACTACATTTCTGAAGGCGCTTGCCGAATATGCTCGCCAACTGGACACGACGCGGTTGATTACTTCGGCAATGAACCGGGTGGAACATGCGGGCGAAGTCCGGACGTTCAACGATCCGCTGGGTGAGTCCCTGGACGTGCTGGGACTGAACCAATATATCGGCTGGTATGAGGGCCGGCCGGAAGATGCGGACCGGGCGCAGTGGGAATTCGCTTGTCAGAAGCCGGTGATCATCAGCGAATTTGGCGGTGGCGCGCAGTACGGACTGCACGGCGACTCCGCAACCCGTTTCACCGAGGAATATCAGGCGAACCTGTTTCAGCACCAGATTGCCATGTTGCAGCGCATGCCGGGACTCGCAGGAATGACGCCGTGGGTGTTGATGGATTTCCGTTCTCCGCGACGGTTTCTGCCGGGGATTCAGGATTACTACAATCGCAAGGGATTAATCTCAGACCGCGGCCAGAAGAAACAGGCGTTCTACGTTCTGCAGAAGTTCTACCGGGAGAAGCAGGGGAAAGAGTCTGATCGCTGAGGCCAGTCCGGTCTGAGGGCGTTGCCGATCTAACGTGCTAGTATCTGCGGCAATGAAACGGCGACAACAAGGGCGGCCCGTTCTGGATGCTGAGGTCAAGCGGTGGTCAGAGAAATCCTGCGGGCAGCTCATCTCTGAGCTGCGGGAATCACTCGACTACGAAGTCGAATACGCAGCCAAGCAATATCAGGTCGAAGTGGAGCTTTTGGAGAATACTGATAAGTACGTTCATGTCATCGTTTCCGTAGACGACGGCAGCCTGCCGGCTTCAATCTGGCCGCTCACCTACAGCATCATTCGGAGCGAAAGCGATCCCGACCCGGTCTAGCTCTGCGGCTTGCCGTACAATCTTTGCACCTCCATGATTCTCGAAGCCCTGCACCGCATTGTGAACCATTGCGAATCGCTCTCGCGTGAGGAAGCGAGCGCGGTCATGGGTGAAGTGTTGTCGGGCAAATGCACGGACGCGCAGATCGCGGCGCTGCTGGTCGGCTTGCACATGAAGGGCGAGACGGTGGAAGAGATTGTTGGATTTGCCGAAGCCATTCGCGCGGCCGCCACGCCTATTCCCGTGCACAATCATGGCGTCCTCGACGCAAGCGGGACCGGCCGCGAAGCTTTGGTGGACACCTGCGGCACGGGAGGCGACGCCGCCGGCACGTTCAACATTTCAACCGTCACCGCGCTGGTGGTGGCGGGCGCGGGAGTGCGCGTCGCCAAGCACGGCAACCGGAGTTCGACGCCGAAAGTTGACGCCCAAGGTATGAGCGCGAAGTGCGGGGGAGCGGATGTGATGGAAGCGCTGGGGGTAAACATTCAGCTTTCTCCGGAGCTAATGGCCGAGTGCCTGGCCAAAGTTGGCATCGCATTTCTGTTTGCGCCCGCGATCCATTCTGCGGCTAAGTACGTTCAGACCGCGCGGCGGGAAACTCGGCTGCGGACGGTTTTCAATCTGCTGGGGCCGTTGACCAATCCGGCGGGCGCGTCGGCGCAGGTGGTCGGGGTGTATGCGCTGGAATTGGTGGAAAAGCTCGCGGAGGCGCTGAGCATATTGGGGATACATCGTGCATTTGTGGTCCACGGCCTCGACGGACTGGACGAGATTACAATCACGGGGCCAACTCGCGTTGCTGAGGTACGCGAGGGGTCCGTGCACTCCTACGAGGTCACTCCCGAAGAGTTTGGGATGAAAAGGGCATCGCTCGAAGAAATTGCGGGTGGAAACGCCGCGGAGAATGCAGGGATCGTTCGCAGGATTCTGAGCGGAGAGAAATCTGCGAGGCGGGATGTCGTGGTGCTGAACGCGGCCGCTGCGCTGGTGGCTGCAGGGAGAACGGACCACATGGATCGGGCATTGCCGCTGGCGGAAAAAGCTATTGATTCGGGAGCGGCGGCGGGGAAGCTGGAGGCGCTGGTAGGGTTTACGAACCGGGGTTCCTGAGCCCAAGAGCTCGAAGCCCTCGTCCTTGAGCGACTAACGCGGCGCTGAAGCGCCGCTCTTCCACGGTATCGCACGAGTTCGGCCAGTCTGGCAGTTGACCGCTAAGACTTCCCGGCTTCTTTTTTCAGACACTCGATCTGCTGCAGATGATTTGCGCCATGGCTGCCCATTTTCTCCACGTATTCCGCTAGCGTGACATCTTTCTTGAGTTCAGGGTGGTAGGCGGATTTCTCCAGGTCGCCGGGCTTGAGGCGGCGCAACAATTGCAGATTGTGATAGCGGTTCAGGCCGTAGAGCGCGACGAGTTCCGCGGAAGACTCTTCCATGTAACCCAGGTTCCGTGCCCAATCGTCCTGATCGATTGCAGCCAGCACCGGCTTTTTGTCGGCGAGCATCTGGCGCATGCGGTAGGCGTACAGGATTTCCATGTCTGCCAGGTGGCTGAGAATTTCGAGAATGCACCACTTGTCTGGAGCGGGCTTGTAGCGCAACGTTTTGTCCGCCAAACCGGACACCGCGGCGGCAATTTGCTTCGGACTTTTTTCGGCGGCGTCGAGATGTTTGTTGAGTTCCGCTTGGGTCATCGTGAAATCGTTTTAGATTGTAGATTTCAGATTGCAGATTGAAATTCTAAACCTACGAGTCTGAAGTGGGAAATCTGCGAGGGAATCTGGAATCTGAAATCTGAACACCAAAATCTGAAAATGGGCTTAGTTAGCGCGGCGACGCTTCGATTTTGTAGGAATTATTGCTCGTGTCGGTTTCCGGCACGCTGCCATCGTTAACGGTGACCTCCTGAGGCATGGTTGCGACCGGGATTCGCACTGAAGCTTTGGACTTTCCGGGCACCATCAGCCGCGCGGAAGCCTCGCCGCCTTCCAAGTGCAGCATCACGGGAACTTCGGCGGCGGCATCGCCCAGGTTCTCAACCGTGACCGTAACCATGTATCCGCCGCCTAGTAGCTGCCGCGGATAAACGGAAACGACGCGGAAGTCGGGCAGGCCCCGGTCGCGATATACCCAGTCATCAAAGAACCATGCCAGGTCGCGATGCGCTTGGGCCTCGATCAACTGTTGGACGTAGTAGGCATCTTTGTCATCCGCCGCTTTGTAGTTGTGCAGAGCGGCATGCAGCGCAGTCTCGCCGACGATATCGCGCAGCATCCACCAGGCGTTCATGGCTTTGGCCTGAACAAAAAAGTCGTCCGCGGAATTGATGAGTGAATGCTGTGTCCGCTGGTTGCCGCCTTCGGTTGCGCTCTGCTTTTCGGAGGCAAGCAGCGATTCCCGGTGGCTCTGGAGATAATTAAGCACGGCTGGGCGTCCGCTGCGCTCCTGCAAGAAAGCTAGTTGCGCGTAGTGAGCCACGCCGTCATAGATCCAAGTGCGCGGTGATGGAAATGCGACATGCGTTAGTTGCTGAATGGCTGAAAGCAAGAGGGCGCTATCCTTCACGTTCAGCGGCATCAGCAGCATGTTGCCGCTTTCAAAAGGGGCGGCATCGGGATCGGGGAGTTCAATCACTTCCGCTTTGAGTTCCGGTCTCTCCTTGAAATCGCCAAACCATTTGGTTATGAAAGGGGCGGTTTCTTCGACCGCGAGCGCATAGTTCTCCGCCCCGGATTTGTGCTCGGCAAGGTAATGAATCTCCACCGCAGGCTGATTCGATGTCGAGGGCTCGCTGATGACGAACAGGGGGGCAATCATTCCGAGAGGCCGATACTGATGTCCCGAGCAAGGGGTTCCGTCACTGCCGCCGCCACGGCTCTGCCGACTTGGTGGCTCATTCATCAGCAGGTGCAGGACACTCGTTTCTGTTACCGGCTCTGATGACTTCCGAACCGCGCATAAGTAGACTTGAACCTCTGCTTGCGATTCGCGCTGCTTCCATCTGCCCACGGTTTCGAGCACGCTGTTGCCTTCTGAAAGATTGGCGGCGTCGGTTGCGATCGGATACCACGCTACATAGCCGATACCTCGTACGCCGGTGAACGAGGGACTGATCTGGTCCCAGTCCGAATGTCTAGCAACTTCGGCGGGTACGCCGATTCGCGTCAGGCGCGTTGTATCTTGCGGGATTACACCCTCATAGCCTATTTCGAACTCAAGCGTTTGCCCAGGTGCGATTGCACGCGGAAGGGTTACGACGGCTTCGGACAGCGCCCCGGTGTGGTCGATGTCCGAATTGTAGGACTGGGAAGTGAATTCGACGGGTTTGTCTCCAAACTGAATCGAGCTCCAATGCAGGGTGGAAGAAATCTGGAGGCTCAAGTTCTTTTGCGTGGACTGTGAATCGTTGCGGAGAGTGATCTTTCCGCGGACGCCCAGGCGTTGTTGCTCGGGTTCGACTCGAACCTCCATGTCGTATTTGGTGAAGGTAAACGCCTCGCGGTCGAGAGTATGGGCCGGAAGAGCTAAACTGCCGAGGACAAAGAGAGCAGCGAGGAGCTTCATTGCGGAATCTTCCGGCGCTGCCGCACCACTTCATACAGGACTACTCCGGCGGCAACCGAGACATTCAGCGAGGGCACCTTGCCCAGCATCGGAATCGAGACCAGGAAGTCGCATTTTCTAGCGACCAAGTCGTGCACGCCTTTGCCTTCGGCGCCGAGCACGATGGCGCAGTCCATGTTGTAGTCGAGCGATTCGTAAGATTGCGCGCCACGTTCGTCGAGCCCGACCGTCCATATATTTTGGGCCTTCAACTCCTCGAGCGTTCTTGCGATGTTGGTGACTTTGGCGACGGGAAGATGCTCGCTTGCTCCCGCGGATGACTTGACGACGGTGCCGGTAATGCCTGCGGCACGGCGTTCGGGGATGACGACTCCGTCTGCGCCAGCGGCGTCGGCGGTGCGCAGAATCGCGCCCAGATTGTGAGGATCTTCCACGCCGTCGAGAACGACGATCAGCGCATATTGCCCGCGCTTGGCGGCAATCAGGTCATCCAGGTCGTTATATTGTTTTGAGGAAGTCACCGCCACGACTCCCTGGTGCGAACCGCTTCCGGCCATGCTTTCGAGTTCCACGCGGGGAAGAAAGCGCACGGGAATGCTGTTGCGGCGGCAATCCTGAATCAGCTTTTGAAGGCGCAAGTCTTTTCGCTCAGTGGCGACACCTACCCATTCGAAGGCACGGCCTCGGGCTTTCAGAGCTTCCGTAACAGCATTGATGCCAAAGATCACATTCATGGAGGCTTTTAGTGTAAACGCTGCCGCCGCAAACCGCCGCAACCTGGGCGCCGTTCGGCTATACTTTTTTACCAGAGGTAGGAACTGTGCCGTTATCGGCTGTCATTGTTGATGACGAGCAGTTGGCGCGCGATGAACTGGCGTATCTGCTCAAGAACATCGGCGACGTGGATGTAGTCGCACAAGGCAAGAACGGGCTGGAAGCGATCAATCTGATCCGCGAACACAATCCGGATCTGGTGTTTTTGGACGTGCAGATGCCGGGTCTTGACGGATTTGGCGTGATCAAAAAGCTTCTCGACAAGAAACTCCCACTTCCCAAGATTGTTTTCTCCACCGCCTTCGATCAGTATGCGGTGAGGGCGTTCGAAGTCAATGCAGTGGACTACCTGTTGAAGCCCTTCGACCGGAAGCGGGTGGCCCAGTCGGTGGAGCGGGCGCGCAGCATGATGGAGCCCGCCAATTCCTCTTCCGACAAACTCGACACACTGGTGCGGATGCTGGAGTCGCAAAAGCCGCAGACCTCGAAAATCCTGTTGAAAGCCGGAGGCCGGTTATTCTTGGTCAGCCAGCGGGACATTTGTTTTGCTTCGATTGAAGACGGAATCATCAGTGTGGTCACGACCGGCCCCAACGGCATGGAGGGGCAATCGAATTGCCGTACGCTTGAGGAACTGCTGGACAGCCTGGATCCTAACTTGTTCTGGCGGGCGCACCGGTCGTTTTTAGTTAATACGAATCGCATTAAAGAAGTAGTGCCGTGGTTCAAGAGTTCGTATCAGTTGCGCATGGACGATAGGAAACAGACGGAGATTCCGGTCAGCCGGGCCCAGACTAAGCGGCTGCGAGAATTGTTTGGATTGTGACGCGTTGGGGCGCGTACCCACACCCCGTCGCCGACTCGGCTCGGCGCAAATAGACAAGCAACGCTTACCGGCGCAGACGAGTGCGCAGGGGTCTCCAAAAAAAGGCGGCCGGGGAGGAGGGTCCGGGCGCCGTCGTACTCCTGAGCAGTTCTTCAAACCGCCAGCGCTTCAAGCGCGGGACGGTTCTTGATGGCCAGGGTCGAACCTTCAAGCTTGATCAGGTCTTTTTTTCTGAGTTCGCTCAACAAACGGGTAACGGTTTCGCGGGAAGCGCCGATTCTCTGCGCCATTTCCTCGGCGTCACCAGGATGCGTCTTTCCGTAGTTAAGGGAATAATCCGAAAGGAGCGAAAGCCGATCTTACTGGCCATTGTCCGCAGATCGGCAAAGCCCGGCTCGGTCTCGACATCTCGCACCTCGATCGTCTGGTGTTGTCGCAAGATCAGTTCAAAGGATCCCGCGATCGGAATTTCGCTGGGAACATCGAACACTCCCTTTTGCATCAGAGCGTGCGTGACGAGGGTGTTGCGGACAGGATCGTGCAGAGAAAAGGCCAGACGGTCGAAGCGGATATTGTGCTCAAACTGCTTCAGTAATTCTGCAAAACAGCCCGCGCATAGTGCGCGCAGTGGCCACAGGATCAGCAGTCTGTAGCAGGGCCTGGTAGTGACGAGAGAACTCGTCAGAACCGGACGTACTGCTAATATTATTTGAGTGACGCTCTGGAACCAGTGGCACGAACCATTCCCAACTCCCCCTCGTGCGACGTTCCCCGAATTGCCAGAGATCATAGCCTAAACTTAGGGTTTAGCATCTATTTTTCTTTTCTGTATGGTTTCGCGGAATCCCGTTCCGGGGTTGCGGAGCATGCGATATTGCGCGACGGACCGGCAGTACTTTAGTCATGGAACGAGGTTTGCCGATTTGCTGATTACCGTATAATGAGTCATCCCCATGAAAGCATACGTGTATGTTTCGCTGAAGCGGAGCGTCCTGGATCCGCAGGGCAAGACCATCCAGGCAGCGCTTCACAAGATGGGTTACAACGGATTGCAGGACGTGCGGCAAGGGAAATTCTTCGAACTGACGCTGGAGGGCGATCTGGACCGGACGCAGGCGGAGGGCGAAGTCACCCGCATGGCGCGGGAAGTTCTGACCAATCCGGTGATCGAAGAATTCCGCTATTCGATTGAGGAATAGCGCAAGTTTGGCGGTTTTCAGGTTCGGGGCCGTGACGCTTCGAATTAACCTCCCCACACACTCATAGGAGTTTCTCGGCATGTGCGGAATCGTGGGATACGTAGGCAAGAAGCGGGTCGTCCCTGTCATTATCGAAGGCTTAAGACGGCTGGAATATCGCGGGTATGATTCCGCCGGGATTGCGGTAAGCGGCAACGGCGAGGGCTTGCAGATCCGGCGCGCCGAAGGCAAGCTGCGCAACCTGGAAGAGGTCATCCGGCTGAAGCCGCTAGACGGCACGTACGGAATTGGCCACACCCGCTGGGCCACGCACGGACGTCCCACAGAAGAGAACGCTCATCCGCATCGCGACTGCACGGGGAAGATAGTTGTAGTGCACAACGGGATCATCGAGAACTACGTCTCCCTCAAGAAGAAATTGGCGGAAGAGGGACATCGCTTTGTTACAGAGACGGACACCGAAGTCATCGCACATTTAATTGAGAAGCACTACCTGCAAACTGGAAACGGACATCGGCCCTCGCTCGAAGAAGCTGTCCGCAAGACGGTGGTGCAGCTTACCGGAGTGTTCGCGCTTGCAGTGATTTCTGTGGATGAGCCGAACACGATTGTGGCCGCGCGTAACGGGCCTCCGGCGGTCATCGGCCTGGGCAAAGACGAATACTTCGTGGCCTCGGATGTTCCCGCCATTCTGTACCACACGCGTGACCTGTTTTTCCTCGGCGACGGCGATTTGGCGGTGATCACTCCCGAAGGCGTCCGGCTCACCGACTTCAACGGACAACCCATTGTGCGCCAGGTGCAGCACGTGACCTGGGACCCGATCATGGCGGAAAAGGGTGGCTTCAAGCATTTCATGCTCAAAGAAATTTACGAGCAGCCGCGATCGGTCCGGGATACGACTTTGGGCAGAATCTCGCAGGAAACCGGACAGGTGTATCTGGACGAGATGGAGATCACGGGGGCAGAGTTCAAGGCGGCGAAGAAGATCAACATCGCGGCCTGCGGAACCAGTTGGCATGCAGCGCAAGCCGGCAAGTTCATGATCGAGCGCATGGCGCGGATTCCAGTGGAGGTGGATTACGCGAGCGAGTGGCGTTATCGCGATCCGATTGTCCCGCAGGACACAATCACGATTGTGATTTCGCAATCCGGCGAGACTGCCGACACCATTGCCGCGCAGCGCGAGGCGAAGGCTAAGGGATCGAAAACGCTGGCTATCTGCAACGTAGTGGGATCTATGATTACGCGTGAGGCGGCGGGTACGATTTACACCCACGCCGGGCCGGAGATTGGTGTCGCCTCCACGAAGGCGTTTACTGCGCAGTTAACAGCACTCTACCTGTTTGCACTCTATCTGGGCCAAGTGCGGGGTACGATCTCGGCGGAGCAGGCGAAAGAGGCGATCCACGAACTTACCTGCATTCCTGGCAAACTCGAGCACCTGCTCACCCACGAAGAAGACTGTGAAGACCTGGCGAAGCAGTATGTCCGCTCGCAGGATTTTCTTTTCCTGGGACGCGGCATTCACTATCCCATCGCCCTCGAAGGGGCGCTGAAGCTCAAAGAAATTTCCTACATTCACGCGGAAGGGTATCCGGCGGGCGAGATGAAGCACGGGCCCAATGCGCTGATTGACGAAAATCTGCCGGTAGTTATCATCGCGACGCGCGATCCCAAAGACGCGCTCTCGATGGTGCGTTACGAAAAGACCTGTTCGAACCTCAAGGAAGTCAAAGCCCGCTCCGGGCAGGTGATCGCACTCGCCACCGAGGGCGATCATGAGATCAAAGAAGCAGCCGACTACGTAATTTATGTCCCGGAAGCGCCGGAGGAACTGCTGCCCATACTGGAGATCGTGCCTCTGCAGTTGCTGGCGTATCACATCGCGGTGCGGCGAGGGTGTGACGTGGACCAGCCGAGGAATTTGGCGAAATCGGTGACGGTGGAGTAGCAAGGCAGGCTTTAGGCTCTAGGCTTCAGGCTTTGCCTTTGGAACCGAGGCGGGACTAGCACGGCGTCCGAATCCGTTCAGAAAGAAACTTCATCTACAATTTTGTAGATGTCGCCGTTCCAGAACTTTCGCGCGCGTCTGTTTCAATCCCAATGGCTTTCGGGAATAACTCGGCATCTTGAATTCGAGATGCAGAATGTTCCGCGCTTTGGTTTTGTGCCGGGGCAGTGGCTCTCGCTCAAGCACATCAAGCCGGACGGCGAAGAAATTACGCGGGCTTACTCGATTGCCTCGCCGCCTGCAGAGAATGGACGTTTTGCGCTGTGCCTGAATCGGGTGCAGGACGGATGGATGTCTAACTTTCTTTGCGACTTGAAAGACGGCGATGAGATTTCCTGCCAGGGGCCGTTTGGCGACTTCATTCTGCGGCCGCCGCTGCGAGACACGATCTTTATCGCTACCGGCACCGGCATTGCGCCGTTCCGGTCCATGCTGCATTGGCTTTTGGCGGACGCGGCGCGGCATCAGGGGAAACAGCTTTGGTTGGTCTTCGGAAATCGCACGGAGAAAGATATTTACTACCACGAAGAATTTCTGCGTCTAGCTCGGGAGCACGAGAATTTTCACTATCTGCCGACGCTGAGCCGTGGAGGGCCAGAGTGGCAAGGGTTGCGGGGATATGTGCAGGAGCATGTGCCGCAAGTGGCGGCTGGCCGCGTTGACGCGCATGCCTACGTCTGCGGGCTGGACAAGATGGTGAAGGCGAATCGCGAGCTGCTGAAGGCTTTGGGGTGGGACAGGAAGTCGGTGTTGTACGAGAAGTACGACTGAGGCGGGGCTCAGCCTTTCGCAGGGGACTTTTCTTCCAACGCCGGAGCTGATTTGACGAACTCTTGTAAGCTTCTTAAACGACCGCTGCCGGTTCACGCGATTTGCCCGCGTGTCTTTGCGATAAATGTGCCTGAACAGCCCCTCCAGTTCCGCTACCTCAGATTCTGTAATGTTGTCCCAGACTTCAAAAACCGAAACATGAGTCCAAAGATCGCCCTTTCGCTTGCTTCTCGCATGGGACCGCAGCCGACCAGCGACTCCTGACCTAAGCCCACGCGCCATTCCGATATAGATCACATCCTATTTGTTTAGCTTAGGCCTGAATGCCAACAATGCATAAATTCCGAGTTTGCGAGGGCAGGTTCTTGATACCGGCTTTGGGTCGAAACTCTGCATATCGTTGAATGAATCTGAGTTCGCGGATAGACATTGCTCAACCTCGCTACGATTCGCGCAGAGGTCATTTTCCTTGCGAGAACGACATCTGCACGTCCGTCTTGTCGGCCTCATCTACTTTCAGCAACTGACGAGGAGTCAGTTGCATGAAGGCGGCGACGAAAGTGTCGGGGACTTGCTGGATGCGGATGTTAAAGGTGTTGACGGAATCGTTGTAGAACTCGCGGCGGTCGGCAATCTGATTTTCCAGTTCAGTGATGCGGCGCTCCAGTTGCATGAAGTTGGTATTGGCCTTCAGATCGGGATAGTTCTCGGCTACGGCGAAGAATCCGCGCAGCGCGGAAGTCATGCTCTGGTCAGCCTGAGCTTTCTGGTCGAAAGTGACGGCTTGCGAAAACTGGCTGCGGGCCTGGGTGATTTTCGTGAGCGTATCGCGCTCGAATTCCATGTAACCCTTGGTGACATCGAGCAGCTTGCTCAGTTCATCATGTCGCTGCTTCAACAGGACATCGATGTTCGCCCAGGATTTATCAATATCGTTCTTGATCGCGACCAGGCCGTTGTAAAGCGTGATCAGATATACGAAGAAGCCAACGATCACGAACAGAAATGCCAACAGAATGACAGTGTTCATTAACCCTCCAGGTTCGAGCGCAGTTTACAGCCAATTGAAATAGGCAAGCAAGAAATAAGCTGAAGCCAGGGTCAGGGCGGGGCCTCCCCAGATCATCAGGCTCGATTTCCATCCCAGAGAGTTGACCACGTCGCGCTGACTTCTCCAGGAGATGAAGAAGGCCGGCTGATGGCTGCCTTGCATCAGGACGACCGGGGGATGAAGATCAAAACCTTTGGGGTCTTTGGTTTCGGCCTTTCCCTCTACTTGGGGTTTTCGTTGTACGGTCGGAGCAGTATGTACCTGGACCGCGGCGGACGCCTGCGTCCCTACCCCCGCTGCCGACCAGGCTGCGGGATTCGAGATTCCGGCTTTGACCAGCGCGACCGCGATTTTTTGCTGCTGCGTCATTTCGGCGGCAGGGACGCCGTTGCTCTGGTTGGAAAGGCGAATGATGTGCTGCCGGGCATCGGTTTGTTCTGCCTCCTTTTCCGCTGCAACCGGCGCTGCGACTTTCTGGCAAGCATGCTCCGCCCAAGCGGGGCGGATGCTGGCGTCCAAACCGGGGTTTTGCGACAGGGTCCCCAGAACGAACAGAAAATTCTTGGGCTTGATGCAGTACTCTTCGACCTTGATGCGCTTGTCGGAATCGACCCCATGGCGAGTGAGGAATCCGGCAACCGAACCGGGCATTTCTGGGCCGCTGAATAAGATCGAGCGGTGATATTGTTCCCTAAGGTCACAGTGCAGATCCATCTCAGCGCCCCGCGGATCTACCAGGACCTTTCCGGTATCGTCGTCCAAGTAAAAAGGCACATGCAGGATTTCCTCCGCCACCTTCACCCATTGACTGTTCTTGCCTTGCTGTTTTAGCTGCCAGGCGGTACTGCGATAGTAGTAACAGTCAACCTGCCTGAAGGGGGAAGTGAGAACGTAAGGGCCGGAGGCGAGTCCGCTGATCTCCACCAGACCCATGGAGGCGCTGCGAATCCGTGAAGCTGGAGTGTTCAGAATGAGCCGCTTGCGCTGCAGCAGCCGGAATCCTTTGTAGAACCAGTACAAGCCCAGGGCGCTCGCGATGGCAGCCAGAGCGAGTAGGTTTCCGGGCCGAGACGGGACAAGAATTGCGGCTGGCATCATCAGGACGAACTCGTAAGCCCTGAGGAATACTCCAGGGTCTCCGCCAGCTTATTGCGGCGAGGCGAGGGAGCGACATTAGAAACCGCTGCAACCGCTTACTTGAGTAATCGTCAGAGCCGAAAATCGGGCCGCTAGTGACCTTCGTAATCGCGGAATCGGGTCCTGCGTTGCTGGGCACTTCGGGGCTGCCTAGAATTTTGAGTTGGACTACTCCGCGCACGCTGCGCGGTCCCAGAGCGCCCGCTTTTGGCGTTCGGGGTGGACACCTTCCCAATGGCAGAAACTCTAAAACGGGCTGACCGGCAAGAGATCGCCAGACGCGTTGAGCGGGGCGAGAAACTGCTGCAGAAAGGCAAGGCCGGCGAAGCCCTGGAAGAGTTTTTGCAAACCCTGGCACTCGATCCGGAGAACGACACGGTCCGGCAAATGACGGCGGACCTTTGCCTTTCATTGCAGCGACTGCCGGAAGCAGTGCAATTGCTGAGCGAGCTGTTCGAGCGGCAACTGGCAGCGGGCGACGGGATGCGGGCCAGCCTCACTTACAAGAAGCTGGCGCGGTTTGCCAATCCCAGTTGCGAGCAGAGGATTCGTTTCGCGGAATTGCTGGAGAACTCCAATCGCAGATTGGCTGTAGAAACCTATGAATCAGCGCTGGAAGAACTTTCCAAACAAGGACGCAAGACGGACGCGCTCGAGGTACTGCAGAAAATGGTCGGGCTCGATGGCAGCGAGCGAAACATGTCGCGCCTGGGCCAGTTTTGCTCCGAGGCAGGGGACAGCAAACAGGCGGCGGCGGCTTTCCTGAAGCTGGCGCAAACTGCGGAAGCTTCCGGTGGAAAGCCGAATCAATGGTACGAGAAGGCATACGCGGAAGATGGCACGGTCGAGGCCATCGCCCTGGGCTATGCCAAGTGCCTGATGCAGGAACAACAGGTTGGGGCAGCGATCTTTGTTCTGGAGCCGCTGGCCAGCACCGGAAGCGCTTCGCCGGAATTTCGCGAGCTGTATGCGCGGGCCCTGCTGAGCGCGAATCGTCTTGGCGAAGCGGCCCCGCTGGTGTGGCAAATGTTTGAACAGAACCCTTCGCGCATCGAGCAGGTGCGAGACCTGATTGGGGGGTTTTTGGATTCGCAGCTTGACGGCGAAGCCGTGGCGCTGGCGGGGAAGCTGGAACAGTTCCAGCGCCACAAAGGCGAGCGTCGCGCTTTTCTGGCCATGATGCAGGACATTGTGGCGGGGCACCGGCCCTCAGTGGAGATGCTGGAGTTCCTGGCTGACCAGTTCAACACGGCAAACCGCGAAGCCGATTATTGCGAGACTTTGCTGCGGCTGTTTGATCTGTATTGCCAGCAGGGAAACTACTTGAAAGCTGGAGATGCTCTGGACCGCGCGGCCGAAATTGATGCTTATGAACAGGGGCACCAGAAGCGCCTGGAAATGCTCAAGGGCAAAATTGAGCCGGGACGATATGAAGTAATTGCTTCACGCTTTGGTGGGACAGCTCCCGCAGCACCCGTCCGCAACGAAGAGAAAACTCTGGGCGCGGGCACGCTGCAGGACTTGATGCTGCAGGCGGAAATTCTTGTGCAATACGGCATGCGCAACAAGGCTCTGGAACGGCTGCAGCGTATCCAGCAACTTTTTCCGCACGAAGAGGACCGCAATTCCGAACTGCAACAGCTCTACCTGACGGCGGGAATGACGCCGCAATATGCGGCTGGGCACTCTGCGGCCGCGGTTGCGCCAGCACCGGTGGCCGAAGCCGGTTCTGCGCCGGTGGCTCCGATGGTGCAGGCGGCTTTCAACGATGTGAGCGGTTTTGCCCGAGTGCCGGACATCACGCGCAAGTTGAACCATCAAACCACGGCGGAATCTGTTCTAAGCACGACGGCCAGCGAGATTGGGACGCAATGGAACGTTGGGCATTGCATCGTGGCGTTGAGGAAGCCGGGCGCAGCGACTAGCGCATTGAAGGAATTTGTTGCGCCGGGGAACCACGCCACAAAATCGGACATGCTGCAACTCCTAGTTTGCGGGTTGCATGACCTGGCGATTGAGCGGGGGCCGTTGGTTTACTCTGAGATCGCTTCCGCAGCAGAATTGCAGCCGTTCAAATCGCAGCTTTCCTCGCTGGCGGCGCGCTCGTTGCTGGTGTTGTCGCTCACCGATGGCAACGATCAGACTGGCGTTCTGCTGCTCATTGAAAACGCTCCGCGAAACTGGGCACCCAACGATGTGCTGGTGTTCAAGATGATTGCCGAGCAGGTTGCGATTTCACTGAGTAACGCAGGATTGCGGCGGTTAGTGAAGAATCTTTCCGTAACCGACGAGAACTCCGGACTTTTGAAACGGGCTTCGTATCTTGATCTGCTGATGGGCGAGGTGCGCCGCGCCTGGCAGCAAAAGACTCCGGCTTGCGTTTTGTTGATGCGCTTTGGCGGCGCCCTGGCTAAAGATCATGGCGAAGGCGCGTTCGAGAGCACCATGCAACGCCTGGGGCAACTGGTGGCTGGAAATATCCGGCAGAACGATCTTGCTTTCCGGTATACGGCTGCCAGCATCGCGATCGTGCTGGGCGAGACGTCCGAGAAAGAAGCGTTGATGGTGGTGGAAAAAATGCGGCGGCTGATTACGGCGGCGATGGGAGAAAAACAGCTCGCATCTTCTTTTAATGCGGGCATAGCGGAAGCGGTCATCCGGCTGGAATTCGATCCGGTGGACATTGTGACTGAGGTGATCAATCGGGTTGAGCAAGCGCTGGAGAAGTCGGTTGCCGAAGGCGCGGGGAACAGTGTGGCGCTGGCGGCGGCAATGTCGGCGGTGGCGGTGGCGTAGTTCTCCCAGGCTATCAGCGTTTCTCTTCCGAAAATCTCCCCCCTACGACTAACCGTTTGCCAAATCGGGTTTAGGCTTTCTTCAGCACGCGGCTAATCCAGATTAAAATCACCGCGCCAACAAAGGCCACGATGATAGAGCCGATGATTCCGCCGCCGGGCCAGATGCCCAACATCCCGAAAATCCAGCCCCCCAGAACGCCGCCGAGAATGCCGAGAATGATATCGATGAGCACGCCGTACCCACCGCCCTTCATAACTTTGCCGGCAAGCCAACCTGCGATCAGTCCAACTAGAATCCATGCGATAAATCCCATGGTGCGCCTCCTTGGGGCCGCGTAGCGGGCCGACCGCGAATCTACACCTGCGCACGTGAATACTCAAGCGCTGTGACGGTAAGTCACGCGCTGGCGTCTTGCTCGCGACCGCTGCTAGACTAGCAGTCGGATTTTTCCGCTTGTGCTCGTTTCGGTTGTAGCTTTTGATCTGTGTAATCGGCGTAAATCCGCGGCAAGGAAGTCTCGTATGGAAATCAAAAAAGTTGGTGTTCTCGGTTGTGGGCTGATGGGCTCCGGCATCGCGCAAGTCGCGGCGACGGCGGGATTCGATGTCACTGTGCTCGAAGTCGAGCAGAAGTTTCTTGATAAGGGATTCGCCGGGATTGGGAAGTCGCTGGCGAAGTTTGCCGAGCGGCCGCCGGAGAAGGGAGGCATCACGGCCCAGCAGAAAGATGACATTCGCGCGCGGCTGAAGGGGACGACCCGGAGAGAAGACCTGGCCGATTGCGACATCGTTATTGAGGCCATTATCGAGAACGTACCGACGAAGAAAGAAATGTATGCCGCGTTGGATGGAATCGTTAAAAAAGACGCGATCTTCGCCTCGAACACTTCGTCTATTTCGATCACCGAGTTGATGACCGCCACCAAGCGCCCGGAGCGCTTCATCGGGTTGCACTTTTTTAATCCCGTGCCGCTGATGAAGCTGGTCGAAGTGGTGCGGACCATCGCCACGGCGAGTGATGTGTACGACACCGCTTACGAGTTCGGAAAAAAGCTGGGCAAAGTTCCGGTACGCACCAGCGACAAGACGGGATTCATCGTGAATCGGCTGCTGGTGCCGTATATGCTCGACGCCATCCGCGCCTACGAAGAGGGCGTGGGCTCGATCGAGGACATTGACAACGCCATGAAGCTCGGCTGCGGCTATCCTATGGGGCCGTTCACGCTGCTCGATTTCGTAGGCCTCGACACGACCTACTACATCACGCATGTGATGTACGACGAGTTCAAAGAGCGACGTTTTGCATCGCCTCCGCTGCTGAAACGGCTGGTAATGGCGGGGTGGTATGGGCGCAAGACGGGGAAAGGGTTTTACGATTATGCGGATCCGAATAATCCGAAGGCGAATAAGCTATGAACTTAGGGCGCCCCTATTTATTACCAGCGGAGTTCGTGCGCGCAACGCTTGATATTATCGTCTTTTATCGTCTATTTCGGCGATGACCTTTATAAAATGAGACGCACAGCCGAGAGGCTGTTTGCCTGAACCGACCACGAACCCATACTGCGTTTGGCGATCCGGCGACATTCTCAATTGACCCAGGACGAGGCCAAGACCATCGTCGCTGCCAAAGGACTCCACATTTAGCATCCTGCGGCATACAAAGCCTGGAAGTAGTTCTTGAATAGTCAAAAAGCATTATGCGGCTCTGGGTGAAATCCAAATCGGGCTGCAGCTAACTTGGCAACAGACGAATGCAGGGTTCGTGAAAACCGCGCTGCATTTTCTGGCCGCATGTTACGGCGTGCAGCGTTATCTGAATACAGACATAAAAACGCCGTGGCGGATGGATATGCAGAATTTAAAAGACCCTCATTTGCCATTTCGGCAATGCTTGGAGCCCCAAGAGAGGCAATATCCACTGTGATTGGTTCGAAGCCAGCCGATACCATGTCAAAATGGTTCTCGATACCATGTCAAAATGGTTCTCAAAGATACACGCACGTTCAGCTAGAGCTCCGTTGCTAGGCTTTTTGCCACTAAACGCGACAAGCGATGCGGCCAAATAGTCGGCGAGTTCCATCAAGCCGGAAGCATATGCGTTGGCCAACTGAGAAGGATCGGAAGTGTGCCCTGCTAACCACGCCTTGATACTCATAATGGCTTTGGTGATCGGAAGAAGTATAGGCTTTCTTTACGTGCATCTAATCTCCTGAATATACTTTGGTCGCGCGGTAATACCGTCGGAGTAGATTTTATGACCTTCTCCAACATCCTCTTTGAAAAGAAAAACTCGATCGCTTACGTCACCGTGAACCGGCCGAAGGTGCTTAATGCGCTGAATATGGCCACCATGGAAGAGTTGCGCGCGGCCTTTCATGACATTAAGAGTGATGCCAATTCTGATGTGCGCGTAGTCATCCTGACCGGGGCGGGCGAGAAGGCATTCATTGCCGGCGCGGACATTGGCGAGCTGGCGCAGCACGACGCGGTCTCGGGCAAAGAGTACACGCACCGCGGGCAGAGCGTTCTCAACTTGATCGAGAACCTGGGCAAGCCGGTGATTGCCTGCATCAATGGATTTGCGCTCGGCGGCGGATGCGAGATCGCCATGGCTTGCACCATGCGCCTGGCCAGCGAATCCGCCAAGCTCGGCCAGCCTGAGGTGAAACTGGGAATCATTCCCGGCTACGGCGGAACGCAGCGTCTGCCGCGGCTGGTGGGTAAGGGGGTTGCGATGCAACTCGTGCTTACCGGCGAAATGATTACGGCGCAAGAGGCGGATCGGATTGGACTGGTAAATGAAGTGGTTGCGTCGGCTGACTTGATTCCGCGCGCTGAAGCGATTGCGGCGAAAATTATTGCCAACGCGCCGCTGGCTGTGCAGTACACAATGGAAGCGGTGAACAAAGGCTTGGAGATGACGCTGGCGGAGGGGCTGTATCTGGAAGCAGTGCTCTTCGGCATGGCGTGCGCGACAGAAGATAAGAAGGAAGGGACGACGGCGTTTCTGGAGAAAAGGCCGGCCCAGTTTAAGGGGAAATAACTTTTGCAGTCGCGTCGCCGTCGAGTAGGTTAGTTTGAATTCGTGAGAATCGACGGAAGGTTTAGTGAGCGGAAACAGCCAAAATGGATAAAACATTGCTAACTCTCAGATGGGGCTTCACCGCGGTAATCGGAGCGGGGTTGTTCTATTGGAGGAGAGAGCTTTCAGTACGTTATAACGCCTGGACGACTGCCTTTCGAGAACGGCATCCGAATATCAATCCGCCACCAACTCCAGAATGGCGCGAGAGAAACACGAAAATAATGACTTGGATCATTCGTCTTTTTGGGGCGTTCCTTGCATTGCGCTCAGTCTTGGCACTGATTGGCATTCGAAATTCACCGTGATCCCTAGCCTGGCCATTTCCAAGGACGGAAGACATTTCACCACAGAGACACAGAGACACAGAGAAAATCACCGAAGAAATTCGGGAGAAGACCATCGTGGGGAAGCTAAACGCGAACGGTTTCCGCTTCGGCATCATTGTGTCGCGATTCAATGAGTTCATTACTGATCGGCTGCTGCGAAGCGCCTATGATGGGCTTGTCCGATCAGGGGCAAAAGAAAAAGACATCGAAATCGTCCGTGTGCCCGGCTCATTCGAAATCCCTTCCGCTGCGCGCAGTCTGGCCGAAACCAAGAAATACGACGCCATCATCTGTCTCGGATGCCTGCTACGCGGAGATACGGCGCACTACGACGTGATCGTCAACGAAGTCACGCGGGGGATTGGGCAATCGGCGCAGGAGACTGGGGTGCCGCATGCGTTTGGCGTGCTCACCTGCGACACCTTGGAACAAGCCATTGATCGCGCCGGGCTGAAGATGGGGAACAAGGGATTTGAGGCGGCGCTGGCGGCGGTGGAGATGGCGAATCTGAAATCAGCCATCAGCCGTCAGCCGTCAGCCGTCAGGAAAAGCAAAACCAAATCGAAGACGCAGCCTGCATCTTCCAAGAAACGCAAATCATAGTCTCACTTCCACTGGTCGCACCTTCCTGTAAACTGACGGCATAGCTGAGAGCTCATGGGTACCCGCCGCAAATCACGCGAACTGGCTTTGCAGATGCTGTTCCAGGCTGATCTGGGGAAACAGCCTCTGGCGGAGGTCCGCACAACGTTCTGGCAGGGACGCGGTGACGTGGCGGGAGAAGTCAAGGGATTTGCCGAGGATATCTTTCGTGTGGCCAGCGATCGCGCTCCCGAGATCGACAAGATGATCGAAGAGCACGCCGAGAACTGGCGTATGGACCGGATGGCAGCGGTGGACCGCAATATTCTGCGGGCGGGCGTGGCGGAATTGATGGCGTATCCGGCGACACCGCGAGCGGTCATCATTAATGAAGCCATCGAAATCGCGCACAAGTTTTCCAGTCCGGAGTCGGCGCATTTCATCAATGGAGTGCTGGATAGCATTGGCAAGGAATTGGAAAAAGCCTCTGGCACACGGCATGAAGCAGCGATGAAGAGTTTGGAGCCTGGAGCCTAGGAAGAACGTGTTCGCCCGGGTGTGCCCTTCGACGGAGTTTTCTTTCGCCCTTTCAGGGCTCCGTCATTTTCTGCGCATTTTCTGCACCAACCCAGGGCTTGCGCCTGAGGCTGCATTCTGCCGCCCCTCCGCAGCTGAAGCGTGGGTGTGTAACGGCAGCATAGTGGCGCAGGCAGAAAAGCAGGTTCCTCTCCGCCTGCGGCGGTTCGGAATGACAGAACTGGGAGAGGGTTAAGTGCCGCCAGCCCGACGCGCTGCCGGCCCGACCATTGATCCCTACGGCCTCACCGCCACTAGATCGGGCAGACACGTTACTGGAGATTGGGTTGCCGGGGTGCCGGGGCCATAGCACAATGCATTCGTCGGGTAAGGGAAAGTAATCTGCTGGCTGTCGGTCTGGGTTGCGGTGTCAATTATGTGGACGGCGCCATCGTCGGCGCCTACAAAAAGGAAGTCGCCAGCTGGGCTCAGAGAAGCGGTCAGGGGAACCGCATTGCCGGTCAGCGAAATGGATGACGGAGCTTGAGTGGCGAAGTTGAACGTCAGGACGAACGGGAAGCGCAGAGGCGGATTCGGCGGAGTTTGTGGAATCTCTCCCAGAATGTAAGCGGCGGAGCCGTCGGGCGAAATGATGAACTGAGTTGGGGTGAAGTTGCCCTGGCCGAGGTCGAAGGCGCCCGAAACCGCATCGTTGACCAAAGGCGTGCAGCCATCCCAGAAACCATTGGGGCTGACATGGATCAGTTCCAGGTTTGGCGAGTTTGGCGGTTCGAGCGCCACGATCGTTGCTGCGTCGGGCAGGGCGCGAATCATACTGGGAGTTGCGGATGTAGTTACCGTGTCCGCGAGCGCGCTGTCGCAAGTCCGCCGGACGGTCGCTGCTGAAGAAGCGCCGCCTGCCAGATAAGCGAAAGCTCCCTCAGGAAAGAAAGTTACGTCATTAGCCGGCGCAGGGAGCGACTTTGTCTGCAGAGGGTCGGTTTTCGAGTAGATATAAAGGTTGGTCCCGGCGACGATATAGGCCTTCAGACTGTCGGGTGAAAAGGCCGCCGCCGTAGCGCCGGTGATCAGGAATGAGGCCACGCTGCGGCCGGAAGCGCTGCAATTGGAACAGACAAAAACCTGGTTTGGCGCGTCCGCAGTGTCCGAGACGATCACTGAGGTCGCATCCGGGGAAACCGCCAGCACCTTGCCGGCGATGTTGGTGACGGGAGTGGCAACGGACCCGGTGAAAGTCATCAAGCTCTTCGTGCCAAAAGCCGAAGAATCGACGCCTAGGTAGGCAAGAGATCCCCGATCATCGAACAGAATAGAATTCGGAGCAAACGGAAGGCCGACTGGATTACCTGCTGCGAATGCGGTCGACGTAGAACTCCGGGTGATGGCAACGACTGTGGGAATGCAGGTTGTAGTGGCCGCGCTGCATCCAGTCGATGTGACGTAGGCCGTTGGACCCGAGGGGCTGGAAGTACTTCTCACTGTAAAACTGATGGCCTCCCTCGGATAAATGGGGAGTGAGGGAGTAATTCCTCCGTTACATGTGGGAGGAGTGCAGGAGGCAATGACCGCACCTCCACCAATTGCCGTGGCAGAAGCGGTGCCGACACTGCCGTAAACCGTGCTGGTGGCGCCGGAAGCGGAGACAGAAACCGGGTTGGTAGAGCTCCAGCTCAACGGAATGCCGACTAGGGTCATACCCAGACTGTCAGTCACGGTGGCATTCAGCGTGGTGGAGGTGCCGGTGTTAACTACAAAAGAGGTTGCTGGGGTTCCCAAGGCGCGGATGGAAATGGACTGGACGGGGCATGTCTCGAATTGCAGCGGCAGGCTGTGCGTCCCGCCGGCGCTAGTGAAGAACAGGCTGATGCCGGGAGTGTTAGCGGTGGCGATTTCCTGGTTCAAAGGTGCGCCTAGGGGCGGCGGGGTCAGGGTCACGGAACTGGTTGTCTGGCCGGCCAGAAGGACGGATTGCCATGCGAATGGCCCGACGGAGGGCGTAATGTCAGCGGTCCCATTGAAGGCGGATGCTTCGTAAAGGGCGCTTTCGGGGCCGGAGGGCGCGCCTTTTGAGAAGCAAGCGCTGGAAAGGGTCGCCGGCTGGTTAGGCACCTTGCTGATGGTGACTCGGGTGATGTGCTGATGCACGTAGACAGTTACCGGAGGACTGCTAACGCCCTGTGCGGTTGCGGTAAGTTGAGCCACTCCTGTAGGGCCCGGAGTGCAGACTTGCGGAACGGTGAGGGAGTCCCAGGTTCCGGCGCACACGGCACCATTGCCGGCGAGGGTCAATACCGCGGGGTTGCTGGACTGGAACGAAAAGGTTTCGGACAGGATCTGGTTCTGATTATTCCTGGCCGTGGCGGTGACCCCCTGAGACTGTCCGACTTCGAGAGATAAATTCAACCCTCCGCTGCAAATTAACGATGGCGAAGGACACAAATCCACGGAGGCGGGGACCGGCGCTACAATTACATGGGTCGTATTGCTGCTGCTGCAGGCAGAAAGGAAAATCAATGCGAGCAGGATGCAAGCCAGAGATGTGCCGGAGTTGAACCTGCTCATGAATCCTTCCACTGTCTGGAAAACTCTCAGTGTAGAGGCTGGGCTTTTTTTCGGCAACCTCTGTGGGAAAAGTCAGACGAGCATTGCAACGTAAGATGCTTCAAGAATGCGGTTGACGTTATGGTTTAGCGGTTGATATATTTATAAGGTTCCGCGAGTACATCCTGGCTTGCCTGTACCTGTGTTCACGCTCGCCTTGCGCGAGGCGGATGCCGGAAAAGCGCAGTTTAGGTTTAGAGTAATACGTCTTCGAGTGATTCGAGGACGCCCTCGCTGAAACGTTCCGCGAACCGCTCCCGCAGGGAGACTATGCGGGGCGAAGCTGGCGAAACGGAGTGCCTCCCGAGTTTTGGGCTTGGAGCCACCGTCGTCAGACCTGTCAAAGGGAAAAAAATCTCCGGTGATGTGTGGCCGGAAGTATGGGTAGCGAGCGCTATCCAGCCCGGACCGGAAAAACCAGATTGGCTTCCCGAAATCCGTGTGCCTGTTTTGGGCCGCATGGGGGGAGCAATTTCGTTGGGCGCAGCTGACTGCGCCTGTGCACGAGTAAACGTTGCGAATAGCGGCGTCAAGGAGCAAGAGTGCCTACGTTTAATCAGTTGGTTCGCGACGGAAGGAAGCGGCCGCGTTACAAGACGGCGAGTCCTGCCCTGCAGTCGTGCCCCCAGAAGCGCGGCGTGTGCACGCGGGTTTATACGCAAACGCCGAAAAAGCCAAACTCGGCGCTGCGCAAAGTTGCCCGCGTACGGCTGACCAATGGAATTGAAGTGACCACCTACATTCCCGGCGTTGGCCATAACCTGCAGGAGCACTCGATTGTGCTGATCCGCGGCGGCCGCGTGAAGGATCTGCCGGGCGTGCGCTATCACGTGATTCGCGGAACGCTGGATGCGGTGGGAGTGGCGAACCGCAAGCAGGGAAGATCGAAGTACGGCGCGAAGAGACCGAAATAAGAGTTGCCGGTGATCGGTGGCCAGTGGCCAGTGAAAACTGAAAGCTGATAGCTAGAAGCTAGCGGCTAGGAGCTAAAAGCTGAGATGCCTCGCAAAGGACATATCGCTAAGAGAACGGTCGAGCCAGATCCGGTCTATGGGTCGGACCTGGTGACGAAGTTTGTCAACTCGATGATGTGGCAAGGGAAGAAGAGCACCGCCGAGGGCATCTTCTATGAAGCATTGACGCGCTTGCAGACCAAGGGCGGCGATGAGGCCCTGAAGCTGTTCAAGAAGGCGGTGGAGAATGCCAAGCCGCTGCTGGAAGTGAAATCGCGGCGGGTAGGCGGCGCCAATTATCAAGTGCCGGTGGAAGTGAATGCAGACCGGCGCACCTCGCTCGCGATCCGCTGGCTGGTGACTTACTCGCGCGGGCGGGCTGAAAAGGGAATGATTGATAAGTTGAGCAACGAATTGCTCGACGCCGCGAACGGCAAAGGCGCCGCCATCAAGAAAAAAGAAGATGTGCACCGCATGGCGGAAGCGAACAAGGCTTTTGCGCATTATCGGTGGTAGAAGAGCAGCTCTTGGCTTTTGGCTCTTAGCCTTTAGCTGGAGCCAAATGATCAAACTTAAGAGCTAATGGCTAAGAGCTAAAAGCCGAATTTCATGAGCAGTCCAGTCAACATTGTCGGCGAGCAAGAGTCCCGCAAGGAAGAAAGAAAGAAAGCTGTGTCCAGAACAGTTCCCCTAGAGCGGTGCAGGAACATCGGCATCATGGCGCACATTGATGCCGGCAAGACCACCACGACCGAGCGCATCCTCTTCTATACCGGAAGGACGCACCGTCTGGGTGAAGTGCACGAAGGCACCGCCACCATGGACTGGATGGAGCAGGAGCAGGAGCGCGGAATTACGATCACGTCCGCCGCGACCACCTGTAGTTGGCGCGACATCCGCATCAACATTATTGATACTCCCGGACACGTGGATTTCACCGCGGAAGTCGAGCGGTCGCTGCGCGTGCTGGATGGCGCGGTCGCTGTGTTTGACGCAGTGCACGGGGTGCAGCCGCAGTCGGAAAAAGTCTGGCGGCAGGCGGATAAATACGGGGTTCCGCGAATTTGCTTTATCAACAAGATTGACAAGATGGGCGCCGACTTCGAGCATGCTATTGATACCATCCGCAAGCGCCTCAACGCCAAGCCCATCGCGATTCAAATTCCCATTGGACAGGAAGACAAGTTTAAGGGCGTGGTCGATCTGCTCTCGATGAAGGCGATTATCTGGAACAACGAGGACCTGGGAGCGGAGTACGAAACCGAAGAAATTCCCGCCGAACTGAGGAAGAAAGCCGAAGCCTTCCGCGCACAACTGGTTGAGACAGTCGCCGAGAACGACGACGAAATGCTGCACAAATTTCTTGAGGGTGAAGAGATTTCAGCGGTGGAGCTGAAAGCTTCGCTGCGCAAGTCCACCATTGCGCTGAAGGTGTTTCCGGTTGTGGTTGGCACAGCATTCAAGAACAAGGGCATACAGCCGCTGCTCGATGCAGTCGTGGATTACCTGCCTTCTCCGCTTGACACTCAGGAAACTACGGGCATTAATCCTGAGAATGGCGAGCACATCGTCCGGAAGACCTCGGACAATGATCCGTTTTCGGCGCTGGCATTCAAGATCATGGCTGACCCTTATGTCGGCCAGTTGACGTTTATCCGCGTGTACTCGGGGCAGCTCAAGTCCGGCGATTCAGTGATGAATTCGCGGACGCAAAGGCATGAGCGCATTGGGCGTCTGCTGAAGATGCACGCCAATAAGCGTGAAGACATTCAGGAAATTCTTGCCGGCGACATCTGCGCGGCCGTGGGTCTGAAGAACGTCGGCACCGGCGATACGATTTGCGACGAAAAGCATCCGATCACGCTGGAGTCGATTGTGTTTGCGGTTCCCGTGATTTCGGTTGCGGTTGAGCCTAAGACCAAAGCCGACCAGGAAAAGATGGGCATGGCGCTGGCGAAACTGGCCCAGGAAGATCCTACCTTCAAGGTTCATACCGATCCCGACAGCGGACAAACCATCATCAGCGGCATGGGCGAGCTGCATCTTGAAATCATCGTGGACCGCATGATGCGCGAGTACAAGGTCGAAGCCAACGTCGGCAAGCCGCAGGTGGCGTATCGCGAGACAGTTCGCAAGCATGCGGAGGCGGAAGGAAAGTACATTCGCCAGACCGGCGGGCGCGGACAGTATGGGCACGCCAAGATCAAGCTGGACCCTCAGCCGCCGGGTGTGGGCTATGAATTCGTTAACGACATTGTGGGCGGTTCGGTGCCGAAGGAATTCATTAAGCCGATCGATCAGGGAATTCAGGAAGCGCTCGAAGGCGGAGTGCTGGCGGGATATCCAGTGGTGGATGTGAAAGTCACGCTCTACGACGGCAGCTATCACGACGTGGACTCGAACGAAATGGCGTTCAAGATTGCCGGTTCGATGGCGTTCAAAGAGGCGGCGCGCAAGGCGTCACCAGTGCTGCTGGAGCCTGTGATGGCGGTCGAAGTGGTTACGCCGGAAGACTACGCCGGGGCGATCATGGGCGACCTGAGTTCGCGCCGCGGGCGCATTGAGGGCATGGAGCACCGCGCAGGTTCCCAGGTGATTAAGGCGATTGTGCCGCTGGCGGAAATGTTTGGGTATGCCACGCATATGCGGTCTTCGACGCAGGGGCGCGCGGAATACTCGATGCACTTTGCGCGCTATGAAGAAGTTCCGCGCGGCGAGGCCGATGAGATTATTGGCAAGGCGCAGGGGAAGAAGTAGCGATCGCAGCGCTGCAAAAAGCAGGTTCCTCGCCGCCTTTGGCGGTTCGGAATGACAGAGAATTTGTTTTAGGGTTTTGATTTGGGTTCAAGCTAGAAGCTAAGAGCTAACAGCTAAAAGCTGATTCATCGAGGACGGAAATGGCGAAAGAGAAATTTGAACGTAATAAGCCGCACTGCAACGTGGGGACCATCGGTCACATTGATCATGGCAAGACCACGCTGACCGCGGCCATCACCAAAGTTTTGCAAAAGCACAATCCGAAGATTGTGTTCCGGTCTTTTGACAGCATTGACAACGCGCCGGAAGAAAAAG
>Ga0137378_10000066_pt1 | contig 57422 bp, 51 predicted proteins | sample SagtaG_21_FD_104813 | JGI IMG/M metagenome (GOLD analysis project Ga0137378, IMG submission 104813) | Vadose zone soil microbial communities from Sagehorn Ranch, Mendocino, California, USA - Sage2_L_60_16 metaG | ecosystem: Environmental > Terrestrial > Soil > Vadose zone | place: USA... | reverse complement strand
TTGGTCGAGCCGCTCTTCGAGCGACCAGCCGTCTTTTGCCGTGATTGAACCTGTCGTTTCGCCATGGAGATTGAATGGTAAATCGGAAACGGGGAAATAGAAAAACGATTTGTAAAAGAAGCTAGCGGCGTGCAGGTTTCTGTCGCCCGCTTCGCGGGCTTTGATTCCATTTGGGGAACTGATCCTCGGGTGGCGTGCTTCGCACTTACCCCAGGCTATTTTATGTCAGGCTTTCAGCCTGAAGAATAAGCCCTCCCTAACGGTCGGGCTACTGCCCCGATATCCGGTTCGCGCTGCGCGCTCAAAGCGCATGCCAGGCACCCTCACCCTAGCCCTCTCCCAGTGGGAGAGGGAAAGAGGGATGTCCGCGCTCCCAGGGTCACTAATCTTCTGATATCGCTTCAGCATCAATCGTAATCTCGATGATGTTGCTGACCACGATGCCGCCTCGGTCCATGGTGTCGTTCCAATTGACACCAAAGTCCTGCCGATTGATTGAGGTTTTGGCGACGAAGCCGGCGCGGGTCCTCGGTCCCTTGTCGACGCCGTCCTCCCACCAGGGCGTTTGCCATTGCCCGAGGTAGTGGACATCAAGCGTAACCGGGTTGGTGGCGCCGTGAATCGTGAGCTTCCCCGTCACGCGGTAATCAACCTCGCCAATCATCACGACCTGGTTGCCGCGAAAAGTGATCTCGGGAAAATTTTCCGCGTCGAGAAAGTCTGCACTGCGCAAGTGATCGTCGCGCGCGGGCTCTCCGGTCCAAATCTTGCGCGCGTCGATTGTGACTTCGACGGAAGAGGCAGCCGGGTTTTTCGGATCGAAGTCGAGCGAGCCGTGCACGTCTTTAAAATGTCCACGGACATAGGTGACCATCATGTGGCGCGCGCAGAACTCGGCGGCGGTGTGGCCGGGTTCGAAAGTCCATTTAGCCATGGTTAGTAAATCGTAAATGCTAAATGGTGAATGGTAAAGGAGGGTCGTCCTACTCGCTGCCCGCTGCTCGGTCATTCGCAAAACATGAATCGTGAATGAGGATTACTTGCGAGAAAGCGTGAGGATTTCCTTTGCCGCGCGTTGGCCGCTGTGGATGGCGCCGTGCACGGTGCCGATATGGCCGATGCTGTTGGCTTCGCCGGCGAAGAATAAGGTGTTGTCGATGGGCTCTGAGAGAACACGCTGAGCATCCAGACCGTTGACGGGTACATAGCTGTAAGCGCCGCGGCTGAAAGGATCGCGCTGCCAGTCGTGAATGTAAGAAGCAGCTAATTGATCGCACACATCGTCGGTTGAAATGTTAAAGATGCGCGCGAGTGAAGTGATGGCTTGATTGAGGATGAGCGAATCGAAGTCCTGCGTCATGTTGGCCTCGCTGCCTGCTGACGTCTGCGTGCTGCCTCCTCGTACCGAGCCCTCCCTGACGGTCGGGCTACTGCCCCGCTCGCTGCCTACTGCTTTCTGCCTACTGCCTTCTGCCCCTGGGCCGCCCACCCACCCAACTAAAATCGGCGCGCGAAGAGGTAACTGAGTCCACCAGGTCGGAAAGGGAGCGTCCGGGCAATGAAAAAATGCTGCCCCCGCGAAGTTTGCAGTGTCGCTATCTTCGTCCCACCGTTTCAATGATTCCCAAAAACGCTCGTGAAACCGTAGAGTGATTTTAAGTACGTTGCCCATCGCAAGTTGCTTAATCGCTGCTTGCGTCTTCTCAGGCAAATCAGGAATGAATCGTACACCGTCCCTCCCATCTTGATTTGCCTGAAGCACGCCGAGCGGCAGCGTGATGATCGCCGCAGATGCGTTGAATCGGACGCCCTGCGTAGATGCGGACAGACTGTCCGCGGTCCCAGTACCTTCGCAAAGAACTTCGACCTTGTCGTCCCTCCGATGAATCTCTCTGACGTAGGTGTTCAGATGAATCATCGCGCCATAGTTTTCGGCTTCCGCGCGCACAGCTTGCACGAGCGAATCGTAACCATTGAGAAAGCGAAACGACTTGTCGCCGTCAATCTCATCCGAAGCTTCGTTGGCTTTGATCAGACCGTGCACGCCGATGCGCTCGATGTTCGCGGCATGAAAGCCTTCCACGTATCGGACCGCCATGGCTTTCGCGCGGCGCGTTTCTTCATCGTCAGGCAACGAAGCCAGGAATTCTTTGAAAGAACGATCAGTCTCTGACGACTTCATTTCGTCCATCAGACTTTCGATCTTTTTCCAAAAGTCGCGCGACTTGCTGAGCTTGTCATTCTCGAAATACCAATGGCGTTCAGTCACTTCGTAAAGCTGCAAGTGCGCAGCCCGTGCGATGTGCCAGAGTTCCGGAGACTTGCCGTGCACGAACTCTGCGCCGAGTTCGATGGGAATGGGAGATTGAGGATCTTTGTGTGTGAAGATGCGGCCGCCGATGCGATCGCGCGCCTCGAGCACAATCACTTCCCGGCCGGCATGGCTAAGGTCACGCGCGGCGGCGAGGCCGGCAGCGCCGGCGCCGATGATTAGAATTGAAGACACGTCACATTTGGAGTGCGCCGGCAGAGCATAGCGGCGACGGCGCTTTTATGTCCGACAAACTTCAGTTTGTCGCTTCAATTTGAGTAAATGCAAAAGCACGACAAACTAAAGTTTGTCGGACAATGAGATCCAAAGCGGTGTCGCGCTACGACCGCCCCAGCGCGGCTGCAGCACTGGGGACCCGGGCTTGTCACCGCACTCCAAATTTCTGTCGCTCCCCTTCCCGGACTTCATCGCTTGCTGCCGACTGCCTCCTGCTTACTGTCTTGCGCCCTCCCTTACGGTCGGGCTACTGCCTCGACGACGCAAGTTAACAACTTGCGCTACCCTTCATGGCTTGCTGCCAGCCGCCTGCTGCTTCCTGCTTTGCGCCCTTGCTGACGCGCGGGCTTCTGCCGCGGGGACTTCTGACGCGATTCGCCCCGCATTCTGTCGCTCGATCATCCATTGTGGATACATTGATGGCGGCGCGGTGGTTCTGGACAGTTCCTCGATTTCTTCCGAGGTCAACACGAGGTTTGCCGCTTTAAGATTGTCTTCCAACTGCGACATCTTGTTCGCGCCGATGATGATTGAAGTCACGCCGGACTGGGCCAGTAACCAGGCGAGCGCTACCTGCGCGACACTGGCGCCTTTCTGCTTCGCAATCTTATCGAGCGCATCCACGGCATCGAACCCGCGCGCTTCGTCAATCGGCGGAAACTGAAAATTTGTGCGCCGCGCGCCTTCGGGATTGGGATTGTCGCGCCGGTACTTGCCCGAAAGAAATCCGCCGGACAAGGGCGACCAGGGAAGCACGCCGAGGCCTTCTTCGCGACAAAGCGGCAGCAACTCGTGTTCGAGATCGCGACCCACGAGCGAGTAATAAGCCTGCAGAGACACGAAGCCGGCCCATTCTTTCGCTTGTGACAAGATAAGCGCCTTCATCAAATGCCGCCCGGACCAGTTCGAGCATCCAAGGTAACGCACCTTGCCCTGCCGCACGATGTCATCGAGCGCGCGCAGCGTTTCTTCCAGCGGAGTCAGCAAATCCCAGCCGTGGACTTGATAGAGATCGACGTAGTCGGTATCAAGCCGCCGCAGGCTGTGCTCAATCGAAGAGAAGATGTGCTGCCGCGAAAGACCGACGTTATTCGGATCGCCGGTGCCGCTGATCGCCGCTTCGCTCATCGCCCCGCGCACTTTTGTAGCGATGATTACTTTGTCACGAGCAATGCCCGCGTCTTTTAAGGCCTGGCCCAGAATGGTTTCAGCCTGTCCGTAGGCATAGACGTCTGCCGTGTCGAAGAAATTGATTCCCGCGTCGAGCGAGCGCGTCACCATTTTACTTGCGTCGGCTTGATCGACGACGGCAATGTTCAGAAAGTTATCGCCAAAGGTCATCGTGCCGAGACAGAGTTCGGACACTTTCAAACCCGTGCGGCCTAATAATCTGTATTTCATGAATGCTCCTTTGGATCAATCGTAAACTGGAAACCGTGAACCGTAAATCGTGAATCGTGAATCGAGGGAAAAGAAGATCAATCGTGAAGGGAAAGTTAGAAAAGCCTGATGCGAGAAGGCAGAAGGCAGAAGGCAGAAAGCAGAAGGCGGAAACCAGTAGGTAGTGTCGGTAGCCCGACCCACCGGGGCCCCCGCGCGGGCATCCCGCGTGGGGTGGTCGATAGGGAGGGCTCCGTTAGAAAGCAGAAAGCAGGGCAGTGCTTGTTGCCCACCGCCCGCTGCCCACCGCTCACCGTTCACCGTTCACTGCTCACGCCCGCCGGCAGGAACTCACGCGCTCTCTTCATCAACCTGGCGCAGGCTGTCCAAAATCAGACTTGTGTTGCTGGCAGCTTCGATGGTTACGGGGAAGGACTGTGGTGTTTTTTGGAATTCAAACATGCCGCCGGTAACTTCGACTATTTGACGAAAGGCGTCGTGCGCTGTGAGCTTGCCGGTTTCCGCGCCTACAATCTGGCCGTCGTTGAAAAAAACGCGCCCGGCTTGCGCATTGTTGCTGAGCACCAGCGCGCCGGTGAGCCGCGAATTTTCAATCGCCTGAATCGCGTCGAATACGCTGATGGCCGAAAGATCGCCGGCGAACGTGGCGCTGGTCCTGATAGGTTGGCGTTCGGTCCGGGCGGCAGGTTGCGCTTGCAAATCCGGATGGCGCGCGCGACGAATTGCTTCCAGCCCGGTAGCGATCGAAATGCGATTGTCGAGCTGCTTTGCTTCCAGCAAACGATCGTGCGCCGAATCGAAATCATCACGCTCGATGTAGAGACTCGCCAGCGCCAGGCAATGGCGCGCCGCCTCTTCCGGATGTTTGTTCGACATCGCCACTTCGCGCATTCTTTCGCGTAGGCGAATCGATCGTGGATTGCGTTCCAGCGCGGCGCGCAAACGCTTTAAGGCGCGGCCAGGCGAGCCATACTTAATGAAGAGTTCCGCATCAAGGATAGCGGTTTCAACTTCGCCGATTGGTTCTGTGTTTGTGGCCCGAGCCATGCCGCATGCAGAGCCTGCTCACTCTGAATGTGCAGAGTCTATCACAGGCAATCCATGCCTTCGGCGTGGAAGACTGAGCCCTCCCTCACGGTCCCACTCCAACCGAGATGCTCGGTTGAGGATCCTGGGATCGGGCTGCTGCCCTGAGAACGGACACGACTAACTGTTTTTTAAAAATCCAAGCGGATGCCCAGGCGAATTTGTCGCGGGCGCATGGTGCGGGTGGCAACGAGGAACGAATCGAGAAAGGGCTGCCGCGAGGCGGCTGATGACGTGGGCCCGAATGCGTTGAAGTCGATGAACTCGCTGCCAAAGCTGAACACGGTTTTGTTGAGTACGTTGTCGAATTCAGCCACTGGACACAGACGAACGCGGTCGCTCAATTTGAATTCGCGCGACACGTTCAGATCGAAAATAAATTGTCCCGGGCCGGTACCGGCATTGCGTGGCAGGTTTCCGGCCTGGCCAATTGTCGGCAAGGCAAACGGATTCAGAATCGAGGCGTCGATTGGCTGGCCCGGACTACGCCACTTCAGCAAGCTCCGATCTCCTGTGAAGATTGGCCGATCGTTGCCCACATCGTCCAGATTTCGATCTGCTCCGCCAATCGAGATATTGAAGGGCGCGCCTGAAGCCAGGCGAAGGATCGGCGCGATGCGCAGACTACCCAGAGATTTCGGCGCGTTAAACGTTCCTGAGAAAGCAAAGCGATGACGACGATCGAGCAGGCTGCGCGAAAGCTCGTGTTGGAAATCACCAGGAACGATCGCGTCGGAAGTATTCACGATGCCGTCGTCTTTCAGGAAAGAAAGCGCGTACACGGCGCGAAAAGAAAGCCCGAAGCCGCTCTTCGCCTGGCGAAAACGATGGCGCAACTCAAGCGTCACCCCGCGATAGAAGCTATTGCCGACCGGAATCAATTGCTCGACTTCGCTTTTCGATGGATCGGGGCGAAGATTATTTATAGCGGCGAGCGCCGTATTCACCGAAGTGTTAGAGGTGAAAGAATTGAGATTGATCAGAGAGAGCGGTAGGCCGAATTCGACGATGCGAACTACGGAATTGGGATTGGCCGGATCTGACGGAGCTAGTACGAAACGCACCAAATCGCCGGCTATTGAAGTATTGAGAAGCGGCCTAACACCTCCCGGGCCGCTGAGAAAGTTCGCAAAATCGTGCGTCGCCAGGTATTCAGTGAAGTTCTGGTAACCCTTCGGCAGCACAGGCGCGTTGACGTTGAATTCGCGCCACAAATGCACTCCGCGGTTCCACGTGTAGTTCGCTTCCAAAACAAGATTGCGGCTGAGCTGCCGCTCAACGCCGACGTTACCTTGATAGCTTTCCGGAATGCGCAAAGAAGGATCGAGCCGGCGAGAAAAGCCTGAGTTCAGCACGCCGAACTGTTTGACCAGAGGCGAATCGACCTTGAGCGTCTGCGGAAAGTGAAGATTTGCTGCGATAAACGCCCGGCGCTGTGCGTTGGTCATCAACTTACCAGTCGCCGGATCTATCAGGGTGTCGGTGTCAAAGAAAAGCTGTTGCGCTCCTAACGTGAAATCGTCAATCGTTCGCAGTAGCGCACGGTTATAAAAAATTCCGGCGCCGCCGCGAATAACCGTCTTCCCCGATTTGAAAGGATCGTAAGCAAAAGCCAGCCGCGGCCCGAGATTATTTAGATCATGAACGATACTTTCGTTTTCAAAGCGCAAACCATAGCTGACCATCAGGTTTGGCTTCAGCCGCCATTCGTCCTGCGCGTAGAAGCCAAGGTAAGTGTTGCGCTGAGTGGAAGTCGTCAGAAAGTTCTCGCGGAAACGGCCGGGGATGTTGGCCAGAAAGTCGCCCGCGCTGTCGAAGTCCCAGGTTCCGGTTGCGTCTGATCGATCGATGAAGGTTGATTTGATGCGCTGAACGTCGGCGCCATACTTCATTGAGTGCGCCCCGACGATATAAGCGAAGATTTCCTGTAATTGAACGCGCATCTCGCGGCGATCGGTAGCGCCACTGGTCGAAGTGCCCGCGACCAACGTTCCGGTGGCAAGCTTCAAAGGATCGTTAATTCCAATTAGCACCACGGGCGTCTTCACGCCGCCTTCGGCTCGAACCGCAGGAGTCAGACGCGACCATTGGATGCGCGACTGTGCCACCGCCTTTGCGGAAAAAACATAATTGTCGAGGTAAGCGATCGCGTCGGTGCTGCGACTTTTGCCCTCGAGTGCCTGCGCTAACCGGTTGCCACCGCCAAACTGGCGCAGATTTTTCAGGCGTCCGAATTGAAAAAGCATCTGACCGTTGTGCAGGTCCGTAAACTTGTGATCGACTCGCGTCGTGAAAATGTGATTGCGCGATGGCGTGCTTATCGAGCTGATGAAAGGCGCGACGGCGGTGTTGAGCGCCGGCGCTGATGTGTTTTCAGTTCGTTGGCCCGCAAGATCGGTAGGCACAGGCAAGGAAAACAATGGGTTTTGCTGCACCGGCACCAGGGTATTAATCAAAGTCGAATCCAGAATCTCATCGAACTCGTAAGCGCTGAAAAAGAAAGTGCGATCGCGCCCGTTGTAGACTTTCGGAATGACCACAGGCCCATTAAAAGTGAAGCCGGGATCATGTTCCTGGAAAGGTGAACGGTTGAGACCCAAAGAGTTGTTCTTCCAGGTATTCGCATTCAGCCCTTCGTCCCGGAAAAAGTAGAAGGCGCGACCGCGCAGTTTATTCGAACCGCCGCGGGTGCGCAGATTGATGCGACCGCCCGACGCGCGGCCATATTCAGCAGCGAACTGATTGCGAATAATCTGCACTTCATCCACGGCTTCAAGCGAAGGCGTGAAGCGCTCGCGCGCGCCCCGATCGTCGTTATTGTCGAGCCCGTCAATCGTGATGTTGTTTGAATAAGCGGGGCCGCCGGAAAGCGAAAAGTTTCCAGCTTCTTCCGGAGTCGAGCGGGCGCTGGTGCGATCTTCGGCCAGGTCTCGCGTGGAAAGCGGTTCTTCACTGACTCCGCCCAGCGTAAAAATAAGATCAAGCGGCGAGCGCGTGTTGACCGGCAACGATTCAACTTCGCGTGCCGTGACCGTGCCGCCAACCACCGTGCGAGTGGTATCCACTTGCGGGGCTTCGGCAGCACTGACGACTACGGCCTCGGCAGTGAGCGCCGCCGGCTTCAAGACGAAGTCGAGTTGCGCGTTCTGTCCGGCAATCGTCACGAGGTCCGTCTTTTCTTCGGTTGCGAAATTTGTGAAGGACGCGCGGACGCTGTAAACACCGGGTTCGAGCTGAATCAATTTGTAACGTCCGTCACTATCCGCAACGACAGTTCGTTCCACTTTAGTTTTGACTAGCGTGGTAGTTACGGTGGCGCCAGGAATGACCGCGTCATTCTGATCGGTAATGCGACCGGCGATCATTACGTTGTCGAGGTCCTGTGCTACAGAGAGTTGTGGCCAGAGGCACAGGAAAGCCGTTATCAGGGAGAACAGGAAAATAGATTCTTCGGCAAGGCGCATTGGGAGCTAACAAAACTGCGCGCAGTGGATTCGACGGTGATCGACCATCAGAGGTCGATGCACCTTAGCATCGTAGTGTGGCTGTCAAGGGGAGTTTCACAGCTCGAAGATCGAATTGTCGGTCAACAGGTTAACGCGACTTGCCACTCATGGCGCGACGTTTGACAGGCACCGCACGGTTGAGGCTACTGATGGGAACCATGGCGCCTGCTTCCGGCGGCGGCGCTTCGGTGAAATGAGAAAACTCTTCAGCATGTGTTTGCAGGTAATTGAAGAAGCGCTCGAACTCGCGCTGCATGACGTCCATCTTCTCGCGCATGTTGAGAATGATTTCAACGCCGGCCAGGTTCACGCCCAGATCGCGCGTCAAAGACAAAATTATTTCCAACCGCTCTAAGTCAACGTCGGTATAAAGGCGCGTGTTGCCTTCAGAGCGTGAAGGCTTGAGTAGTCCCTCGCGCTCGTACAAGCGCAGCGTCTGCGGATGGACTTCGAACTGTTCCGCGACGGCGCTGATGGTGAATGTTTTCGCTCGCTTCTTCATTTCCGATTGCCAATTGCCGATTGCCAATTGGCCTGATTGCAAAGTTATCTAATCCATCGATTATGAATCGGCAATTGAAAATTGGAAATCGGCAATTCTCACTTCAGTCCCATCGCCACGCTCGGATTGTCAGCATTCATTTGCGCGTAGCGACGCAGCAATTCCTTTGTTTCTTCCGAAATTACTTTCGGGAGAATTACCTGCACTTCGACGAATTGGTCGCCATGAACGTTTGGATCGCGCAAAGATGGAGCTCCGCGACGGCGGAGGCGGAATTTTTGTCCCGATTGGGTGCCTGGCGGAATTCGTAGCTGCGCTTTGCCTGAGACCGTCGGCACTTCGATTTTTGCTCCAATCGCGGCTTCAGGCACAGTGATCGGAACGGTGACGTAAATGTTGTCCCCCTTGCGCGTGAAATACTGGTGCCGCCCAACGTTCGTGATGATGTAGAGATCACCCGGCGGGGCGCCCAGCCGCCCGCCTTCGCCTTTGCCAGGAATACGGACGCGCGAGCCGGTATCGACGCCGGCAGGAATTCGCACCTTCACAGTCTCAGTTTTAGGCAAAGTGCCTTTGCCTTTGCAGAGCGAACAAGGCGGCCGTCGCTTTCCGGTGCCATTGCAGTCAGGACATTCCTGCGAAAAGCGCAGGCGTCCGCCAGACCTCTGCACCTGTCCCGTGCCTTTGCAGGTCGGACAAGTAATGACTGAACCACCGGTGTCACCGGCGCCATGACAGCGCGAGCACTGCTCGGACCTGTTCACCGTGATATTCGTGGTAAGACCCGTGATGGCTTCTTCGAAACTGATCGAGAGGGGCATCTCGATGTCGGCCCCGCGCTCAGGCTGAGGCCTTGGCGGCTCGCGTTCGACTCTTCCGCCACCAAATAGATCGGCAAAGATGTCACGAAAGCTACTGCTGCCGCCTGAGGTGGTTGCCGAGCTCCAATCAAAACCGGAAAAATCGAAAGGAGTGCCCTGCGTATAAGCAGGCCCTGCGCCGCGCGCAGCCGCGTCCGCGAGATTTTCTGAGTACTGGCCAAAGCGATCGTAGACGGCGCGCTTCTTTGGATCGGAGAGCACATCGAATGCCTCGCTCATTTGCTTGAAGCGTTCTTCCGCGGCCTTGTCGCCCGGGTTTACGTCAGGATGATACTTGCGCGCCAGCCGGCGATAAGCCTTTTTGATCTCATCCGGCTTGGCATCGCGCTTTACGCCCAGGACTTTGTAGAAATCTTCTTTGGCCATCTATCAAACTGGACGCGGAAATGAAGAGACGCGGAGACGCTGCGAGTTATTGCTCCGCGTCACCGCGTCTCCGAGGTCACCGCGTCATCCTTCGTTACTTCTTGTCTTCGTCTACATCAACGTACTCGGCGTCAATGACGTTATCCTCGCCGCCGGTTTGTCCCGACGAAGAAGCGCCGGCTGCGGACGATTGCTCCGCCGTCTCACTGCCAGGAGCTGAGGCCGTTTGCTGATAAAGTGCTTCGGCCATCTTGTGCGAGACCGCCTGCAGCGCATTGAACGCATTGTTCATACGCTCGACCCCGCCTTCCTCGACCGCTTTCTTGGCGTCGGCAATGGCGGCTTCGACTTCGCCGGCAACTGCGCCGACTTTCTCGCGGTTTTCGTTAAGCGTCTTCTCCATCTGATAGACAAGGCCATCCAGACGGTTGCGCGCCTCAATCTCTTCACGTTTGCTGATGTCTTCGGCCGAGTGCGACTCGGCATCCCGCATCATGCGATCAATCTCCTCTTTACTGAGACCCGAGGAAGAGGTGATCGTGATTTTTTGTTCGCGGCCGGTGCCCATATCTTTTGCTGACACGTTGGCGATGCCATTCGCATCAATGTCAAAAGTGACTTCGATTTGCGGCATGCCGCGCGGTGCCGGCGGAATTCCCACCAGATGAAACTTCCCGAGCGTGCGATTGGCAGTCGCCATTGGGCGTTCACCCTGTAGGACATGCACCTCGACGGAAGTTTGATTGTCGGAAGCTGTCGAGAAGATTTCCGACTTGCGCGTCGGGATAGTTGTGTTGCGTTCAATGAGTTTTGTAAACACGCCTCCGAGAGTTTCAATACCGAGACTCAACGGCGTAACGTCGAGCAACAGGATGTCCGTCTTTTCGCCGGACAGCACGCCTGCTTGCACGGCGGCGCCAATGGCCACCACTTCGTCAGGGTTAACGCTTTTGTTGGGTTCTTTCCCGAAGAAGTTCTTGACTATCTCCTGGACTTTGGGAATGCGTGTCGATCCTCCGACCAGCACTACCTCATCGATTTTCTTAGCGTCGATTGCCGCGTCCTTTAACGCTTGTTCAAGCGGCGGCGTCAAACGCTTGAAGATTGGATCGACTAACTGTTCAAAGCGAGATCTGGTCAGTTTCATTACCAGATGCTTTGGTCCTGACTGATCGGCCGTTATGAAAGGAAGGTTGATCTCGGTTTCCATGGTGGATGAAAGCTCGATCTTTGCTTTCTCCGCCGCTTCTTTGAGCCTTTGCAGCGCCATCTTGTCTTTTGAAAGATCGATGCCCTGATCCTTTTTGAACTCTTCGATGATCCATTCGATCAGCCGCTCGTCGATATCATCGCCGCCCAGATGGGTATCGCCGTTAGTTGATTTCACTTCAACGACGCCTTCACCGACTTCCAGGATCGAAATATCGTAAGTGCCGCCGCCAAAATCGAACACGGCGATAGTTTCGTCTTTCTTCTTATCGAGTCCGTATGCCAGCGCCGCAGCTGTCGGTTCGTTTACGATGCGGCTGACTTCGAGACCGGCAATTTTGCCAGCGTCTTTCGTCGCTTGCCGCTGTGCATCGTTGAAGTAAGCCGGAACAGTGATCACGGCCTTTTCGACTTTTTGGCCCAGATAATCTTCGGCAGACTGTTTCATCTTTTGCAGGATCATGGCCGAGATTTCCGGCGGGCTCCATTCCTTGCCGCCGGCGACAATTCGCACATCGCCGTTGCTCGCGGCCTGGACCTTATAAGGTACCTGCTTGATTTCTTCCGACACTTCGTTGAAGCGGCGGCCCATGAATCGTTTGATTGAATAGATAGTGTTTTCGGGGTTAGTCACCGCCTGCCGCTTCGCGACCTGGCCGACCAGCCGATTGCCGTCCTTGGCAAAAGCGACCACCGAAGGGGTGGTCCGACCGCCTTCGGAATTAGTGATCACCGTTGGTTCTCCACCCTCCATCACGGCGACTACCGAGTTGGTCGTCCCCAAGTCAATGCCGATAATTTTGCTCATCTTCCTGATTACTCCGCTGGTTTTTTTGTTTTTCCGTCTACTCTCAGGTGCTAGACGGGGTTGAATACGGGCTTAATATAATACCTGAGTCCCTCCTTGTCAACTTTATAGAGTGGGCGTTTTCGCCTGCGAGCAAGGATAAGAGTAGCCAAAAATCGGACGGTATGCCCGCTCATGCCGGGGGCGCTCAAAACTTTGTTTGTGGTCTCTCGTTGAGCAACCGGGATACGAAAAAAACGTAGTGAATACCTGAGAGCAACGCCAGGGCGAACACAGAGGTGTAAAGGGTTGGCAGGTAATAGCCGGTACCGACGCGCGTCCGAGCGGCCAGAATTACGGCGGTAACGGCCACAATTTGGACAACGGTGCTGACTTTTCCCAGGAACGAGGGACGAAAGGACCGAAAGCCGGTCACCATATTAATCGCCGCCGCGCCAACCACGATGAAAACATCTCGGCTAATCACAGTAATCGTTACCCAAAACGGAACGGGCAAATGCTTTGGCAAAGGCGTCGGAAAAACGCTGGGCATCGAAAGGACGACAAAAGATGTAACCAGCATCAACTTGTCGGCGACGGGATCGAGGATGCGCCCCAACGGCGATTGTTGCTGGAACCTTCGCGCTAACAGGCCATCCAAGCCGTCAGTGATTCCGGCGAGAATAAATATTCCCAGGGCCCAAACAAACTTTTGGTAGAAGAGCAAGGAGACAAATACGGGAATTAATACCATCCGAAAGACGGTCAGCAGATTCGGCAGAGTGACAATCCGCGAGGACATATTTACAATTTCTGATTGTGGATTTCAGATCGTCACCGGAGAGGAATAGGAGACGACACTGTAACTTGCTTAGCGCTTACTTTTATGGTGCGCAGCGCAATTCGAGCAGCGAAACTTCCGGTGGACAGCCGTATCGAACCGGTAGGACTACAGTGCCGAGGCCTCGCGAGACGTAGATCTGCGTGTTTCCTCGGCGGCCTAGACCGCGCAAAAGGCGGCGGCGAGGCTGGCCCGAACGGCTCTTTTCAGCGCGCAAAGTTACCTGCCCGCCGTGTGTATGTCCACTAAGCACGAGATCGACGTCGGCACGGGCTGCTCGCCTCAGAATGATTGGATTATGAGCGAGCACGATCTTTAGCTCCGTATCAGCTGAACCGGCCAGGGCCAGCGGCAAATCTTCCAGGCCAACCATCTTGTCGTCCACCCCCGCCAACCAAAACGACGCGTCTTTGAGGTCGACTCGCATGCCTTCGTTAATCAACATGCGGATTCCTTCGGCGCGAAACAAATCAGCGATTAGCGCGGCATCTGTCCAATGATCATGATTTCCCAGGATCGCATATACGCCATGGCGCGCGCGAAGTTTACCCACCAACTCGGCGCACGGCGCGGCGTACATGCGATCTTGAGAAATGTAATCGCCAGTCAAAGCAATCAGATCAGGACGCAGATCATTCGCCGCTTTTATTGCGCGTTTCAGATGTTCCGTATTGGTCAGCGGCCCGTAATGAAGGTCCGAAAGGTGCACCAGACGAAGGCCGTCGAGTGCTTTGGGCAAGCGACGCAGAAATATCTCCTGACGTTCGATTGCCAGCATGAATGGCTCAGCAAAAGCGAGACGCGCAACTTCTACCAGCGCAGATTTGATCGTCGTCAGCGGTCGCGGTTCTTGTCGTGGGCGCCGTAGCGCGGGCCGGTCGTGTCTCCAGCGGATTGGCGTAGGCATGATTAGGGATTCGCTAAAGCCTGCGCATTATATTGATTGCGGTTCGCGGGAGCAATGCAAACATATTGTTTTATTCTGAAATTCCTACGCGATCGTGATTTCATCCGATAGATATACGTCCTGAATTGTATTCAGAAGCTGCACGCCTTCATTCATCGGTCGCTGAAAGGCCTTGCGTCCCGAAATCAAACCCATACCGCCGCCGCGCTTGTTGATAACGGCTGTGCGCACCGCTTCGGCCATGTCACTTGCCCCTTTCGACTCTCCGCCGGAATTGATCAAACCGACCCGCCCCATATAACCGTTCGCCACCTGATAGCGCACCAGATCTATTGGATTGTCGCTGGTCAATTTGTCGTAGACGAGTTTGCTGGTCTTTCCATATGACTTGCCGAGTTCCTTTTCGACTGCCGGGTAACCGCCATTCCGCTCGGGCAGCTTCTGCTTCACGATATCGGCCTGAATTGTCACACCGAGATGGTTTGCCTGACCGGTGAGATCGGCCGATGCATGCATTTCACCTTCAGGAGTTTTAAACTTTGAATTGCGCAGATAGCACCAGAGGATGCAGGCCATTCCCAACTCGTGCGCGTAAGCAAATGCGTTTGCGATTTCGGTGATCTGGCGAGTAGATTCGTCGGAGCCGAAATAGATCGTCGCTCCGATTGCAACTGCGCCGAGATTCTTAGCTTCTTTCACGGTTCCAAAAAGAACCTGATCGAATTTGTTGGGAAGTGTCAGCAACTCGTTATGATTGATCTTTACGATGAAGGGAATCTTATGAGCATATTTTCGCGCAATGCTTCCCAAGACACCGAAGGTCGAAGCCACTCCATTGCAACCGCCTTCGATCGCAAGCTTCACAATGTTCTCCGGATCAAAGTACTGGGGGTTAGGAGCAAACGACGCGCCCGCCGAATGTTCAATGCCCTGGTCGACCGGCAGGATCGAAACGTAACCCGTTGCAGAGAGGCGTCCGTGATCCAGCAATGCTTGCAAAGAGCGGAGAACGGAAGGGGAGCGATCCGATTGCGAGCAAACTCGATCGACGAAATCCGGTCCCGGGAGATGGAGCTGTTCCTTTGGAATCGTTTCTGATTTGTGATCAAGAAGCGTTCGGGATTCCTCTCCCAGAAGCTCTTCGATTCGATCGATCGTTGCGGATAAACGTCTCATCTCAGTAGCCATTTGATTCGTCCTCCAGACGTCTTGCACACCAGTCGGCGGGGGCGGACCCTTCTGGTTCAAAAGAAAAACAATTAGGAACCGTGGAGAAATTATAGCACACGAACGAACCCTGACAGCCGGTTGAGAACTGGCACGGTAATACGGTTTTACTTTGCCTGGAATGGAAGTTTTAGTTTAATATTTGTGGTTGTCCTCGACGTAGTTTTAATCCCGGCTACGCAAACTTGGGCTCCAGGGAATTCTAGAATTTCAGGCTCCGCTTTAAGAAATTGTCCACTTAGCGAAAGGTTTTACTATCATGAAATTCCCCCGTCTCTCCTCTTACCTCTTCTTTGCCGTGGTGTGCCTGGTGCATTCGTCCGCGCGGCTATTAAAAATCCGCGCAGCCGAACAGGCTCCGGTGGTTTTGGCGCGAAAATAATCCTGCTCGCGCGCTTCGCAACTTAACATCTACGAATCCTGTCTGCTAGATTGGTTTCCCTCAGCGCCGGTTATCGGAAGCCGGCCCAGCTAAAGGAAGAGGTGTATCATTATCGACACCGATATGACTGCGACCATTACGACTGATAATCTGCCGGAGGCTTTACTGGAAAAGTATGAGCGGCTGCAGACGATTTTCAAAGACATTGGCCGAACTTTGGTCGCTTATTCCGGCGGGGTAGATAGCACGCTGGTCGCCAGGATAGCCTTCGATGTTCTCGGGGCTGAAAATACGTTGGCCGTAATCGCCATTTCTCCGAGCCTCGGCCGAGACGAAGAGCGAGACGCATTCGACGTGCTAGATGAAATCGGGCTGCCATACCAGACCATTCAGACTAAAGAGGTCGAAGATCCGCGTTATGCCGCGAACCCGATCAACCGATGCTATTTCTGCAAGGAACATGTTTACGGTGCCCTCCTTCAAGTCGCCCAAGCCCGAGGATTTAACGCCATCGTGGATGGCTTCAATGCTGAAGATACAGGCGATTATCGTCCGGGACGTAAGGCGGGCCGGGAGCTCGGCGTGCGCAGTCCGCTAGCTGAGACCGGGCTTAATAAGGACGAGATTCGTTTACTGGCGCGTCAACTCGGATTAAGCAACTGGGCCAAGCCACCCATGGCTTGTCTATCGAGTCGAGTTGAGTACGGCATCGCTATAACTCCACAGATCCTGACGCAGGTCGATCGCGCAGAGCGAGCGCTGCGTAGAATTGGTTTCGCTGACTTGCGGGTGCGGCACCATGACAAGTTGGCGCGGATCGAGGTTGATGAAAACTCAATTCCCGCTGTCATGAACCGCCGCGACGAGATCATTGAGGCAGTGAAGGGCGCCGGATATGTCTATGTAACGCTTGACCTCGAGGGATTACGGCACGGAAGTATGAATGAGGCTTGGATTCAAGGTGGATAATCACATACTGAGACAGTTATTTCTCGACGTTGAAACTGGCCGCGTCTCGCCTGACGAAGCGGTAGATAAACTCCGCTGGCAGCCGGTCGAAGCGATTAGTGACTTTGCCAGGCTCGATCATCATCGTCTGTTACGGCAGGCAATGCCGGAATTTATCTATGCTGAAGGCAAATCGCCCGAACAGGCGGCGTCCATTTTCACGTCAATGGTTGAACGAACCGGCATGGGACTGGCTAGCCGAGCTTCCGAGGCGCACTATCTGGCGATTCAATCCGTATTACCTCAGGCTGAGTATCATTCGGTCGCGCGATTAGTTACGGTCAACGGCATGTCCAGAAGGAATACAGGCCAGGCATTACTCATCGCGGCAGGCACGGCTGATGTGCCGGTTGCTGAGGAAGCGGCCGGCGTGCTGCGCTTTTTAGGCGACCCTGTACAGACAATTTACGATGTCGGAGTTGCCGGTATTCATCGGCTGCTTGAGCACGCAATCTATTTGAAAGACGCCGATGTGGTAATTGTCGTCGCAGGCATGGAAGGAGCGCTGCCCAGCGTTGTCGGCGGGTTGGTAGACGCTTGCGTTATCGCTGTCCCGACGAGTGTCGGTTATGGAGCGAGCTTCGGCGGGTTGGCAGCTTTGCTCGGCATGCTCAATAGTTGCGCCGCAGGGCTAACGGTCGTCAACATTGATAACGGCCTGGGAGCGGCCGCGGCCGCACATCGAGTGTTAACGCGCCTGAGATCATCCGTCGAACTCGAGGCCACGAGTCAGTGACGTCGCTTGCATACCTCGATTGTTTTGCAGGCATCAGCGGCGACATGTTGCTGGGAGCTTTGCTCAGCGTGGGCTGGACGGAGGAACGTCTGCGAGCCGTAATCCGAAGACTCAAAATTGGAGACGTCCAGCTTAATATTGAGCGCATCCGCAAGCGCGGCATTTTTGCTACGCAGGTAACCATTACCTCGCCTCCCCATCAGCCACACCGAGGATTAAGCGAGCTGTCGACGGTCATTCTGGAAGCCGAGCTGCCTACTCACATTCAACAGCGAGCTTTATCGGCGCTCAGGTTATTAGCTGAGGCTGAAAGCGCCGTGCATCATGTACCTTTGGAACAGATTCACTTTCACGAGGTGGGCGCGGTGGATACACTCGTGGACGTCGTCGGCGCGCTGGTGGGCCTGGACGAACTGGACGTGGAAACGGTTTTTAGCTCTGTCGTGCCGTGGTCGCAAGGTACTGTCAAGACTGAGCATGGCATTCTGCCGGTGCCGCCGCCCGCCGTCGCGTTGCTTTTACAGGGCATTCCGGTAGCTGGCGTAGACATCCAGGGCGAGACGGTAACCCCCACCGGAGCGACGCTATTACGCACGTTAGCCAAAAGCTTTGGGCCGATGCCCTCGATGAAGGTCGAAAGAGTTGGTTACGGCGCGGGACAAAGTGATTGGCCTGATCGACCGAACGTCTTGCGATTATTCGTCGGGCAAGCCGCCGACAGTCGTTCAGGATTGCTAATCGAAACTCTGACGGTGCTGTCGTGTAACATCGACGACATGAACCCGCAGTGGTATGAGCCCTTGGTGAAAGCGCTTCAGGAATCGGGCGCGCTGGATGTTTGGTTGACGCCCACGCAAATGAAGAAGAATCGACCTGCGACAATCGTCGAGGTCCTCTGCCGCAGTGATCAGGCCGATGGACTTCGCACGATGCTGCTTCGCCACACCACCACACTGGGCGTGCGTGAACACGCTGTCACTCGCTATAGCATTGATCGTCGCGTAGAGACTGTGCAGACAAAGTACGGCTCGGTTCGAGTGAAAGTGGCTACGCTGCCAGACGGTTCAATCAAAGTCGCGCCCGAATACGACGATTGTGCAGCGCGCGCTCTTGAGCATGCCGTGAGTGTGAGTGACGTGTGGATAGCTGGCCAACAAGCGTTCAGTGAGAAGAAATTAAACTAGCGAAACATGCAAACGGAACAAGAATATGTTCTTAGCAAGTGCAGATGTCCGTTACGAACACCGTTACGAACACCGTTTGCAAGAATTGCTCTTGGCGCATATCATGTCGCCAAATTTATCAATCCAGCAAGAAAGGAATTCCGACCATGCGTTTTCTCATCAAAGTATCGATCCCTGTGGACGCGGGTAATACCGCCATCAAGAATGGCAGTCTCCCGCGAAACATTGAGTCAATCCTCGCAACGCAAAAACCTGAAGCCGCCTATTTCTATGAGGAGAACGGCAAGAGAACCGGCCTGATTTGTGTCAATCTTCAGGATGCTTCAGAGATTCCGGCGATCGCTGAGCCGTGGTTCCTGGCATTCGATGCAAGCGTTGAGTTTCACCCAGCCATGACGCCTGAAGACTTGAAGAGAGCAGGACCAGCGATTGAGGACGCAGTGAAAGAGTACGGGGTAGTCCGCAAGATGGCCGCAGGCTGATGTAGCAGATGTCCGGTCTACGGCGATCCGCACCACGAACCCAATCGAATCAACCTTCGCCACCGTGCGGTTGCGGACCGCGAAAACCCGCTTCTGCGTTGCGCGCGCTGGCATCCTGGCGATGGTTTTCAAGTTGGCGAAGAGGGCGGAACAACGCTGGCGCAAAACTGAAAGGCGCCGCATGCCGGACCCAGGTGAGCGACGGCGTGCATTTCAAAGACGGACTACAAGAGGAGACTCAGAGAATCGCCGCCTAGAGTTCTCTTGTACACAACTTTTGCAAAAACGCTGGGACTGCCTTTGAAGTTCTTAAGAACGGTCCCGCTCTCAACGATCTTAAGAATCGATCGCAGAGGGGCGAGGCTGTCGTTTTTCAGATAGGTTCTGAGCAAGTAGTCGCAACTGGCAATTATGAATTCAAGACTCAAAAAGCAGAAGACGATTATGCTTTGCCGAGGCAGCGATGTCACAGGCTCGGCTGGCGATCCGCGCCAGGTTTCTGAGAAGTTGGTTTCTTTGAGGTTCAGGACCATCTTTTGTCTCTCGCTGCTAATTGCTGCGCTGTTAACTTCCGCCGGTGCTCAAACGTCCGAACAGCAACCGATACTCACTGCCGACCAGTACACCGAAGAGGGCAATCGGTACGCGAGAGAGAAGCAGTACGACAAGGCTGTCGATGCTTTCCGACTAGCGATCAAACTCGACCCTAACTTAGCAGCTGCGTATTTTGGGCTCGGCAGTACCTACGCCAACATGGGAAGGATGTCGGACGCTTTGGAGCCGCTAAAGACCGCCGTGCGCCTCGATCCAAACAATGCCGCCGCTCATCTTAATCTGGGCCGCGCTCTCGCTTCGTTTCGGCACTTCGACGAAGGCCTGGCCGAAATGAACGAAGCGAAACGTCTTAGCCCAAACAATGCGGTTGTGCATAACGAAATCGGCAATTTGCTACTGCAAGGTTTTGGTAAGTTCGATGATGCCCTGGCCGCCTACATCGAAGCGCGCCGGCTGAATCCCAATCTGCCCTACGTCCATCACAATATCGGCCTCTTGTTTATGAAACGCGGCAGGTTTTTGGAAGCCATTCCGCCTTTCGAAGAAGCGCTGCGACTCGACCCTCGTTACCGCAACGCGCGATATTATCTGGCCGACGCCTACACCAAAACTCATAGCTACGACAAAGCCATAGACTCATGGACCAAATTTCTTGAAATCGTCCCTAATGGGCCAGACGCTTTGACGAACCGATCGTGGACCTATCTCTACGAAGGAGGGCATGGCCGGGAAGCCGCGGCCGATGCGCGGACATTTCTCGAGGTGCATGGATGGCAGAAAACGCCTTCACCCTATCTGGCGATCATGGCGAACCTGGGCTACCGCGAGGCCGGATTGAACGAAGAGGCGCAGTCGATTCTCGAAGAAGCCAGCAACAAAATTAAGACGGCGAGCTGGCCGTTCGGCATCATCCGTTATCTAAGAGGAGAGCTAAGCGCTGAAGGATTGCTACAGTTGGCCACCGACAATGATAAGAAAACTGAAGCTCACGCTTACATGGGCATGGATCTCTTGCTGAATGGAAAGAACAATGAGGCGGGGACGCACTTCGAATGGGTAAAAGAGTATGGCAACAAGCGGTTCTTCGAGTATCCGCTGGCCATCGAAGAGCTAAAGCGATTGAAATAGGAAAACAAAAGCAAAGCAAGTCACAAACGAGAACTCGAGCAGTTGAGCATAGCGTTACGACCGCTCAGATTTCGATGACGTTAGTATCCAGGTGCTCAACACCGGCTCATCGGGAAGTCTGATTGGCGCTCTGAACCGCCAGGATAGGTCGAATGGAATGACTTACGATGTTCCACTGAGGGACATGGGCGGTCTGCGAAATTCAACCGGCTCCATGGCGATTGGACCCACGACCTGTCCGCAATCGTCTCGATCACCAACATCGCGCCCATGCGATCAGAAATCGTACCCAATCTAATCCAGCGCAGCCTTGACGCGCGGATCAGCCGCAGGTTTTGCTGACTAGTTGTGAACCTGAGCTTGCGCCAACGGGGTGTAAAAAGAACAGGCAAGTGACGATGAATAACGTCTTCATGTCATGACCTCTTTCTAATTAAGTTCATTATTCAGCGCCGGCAGCCAAAACTTCCGCCTGCAATTTCTGTTTCAAAGACGAGCGCCAGGCGCGTTCCATTTCGGCAACATCCAATTGGATTACTTTCTCGCCGTCACTTTCAATTCGCAAACGGTTTGAACCGACGTTGCCAAGCAAGGTCATTGGACAAGCTGCTGCGGCTACGATTTCTTCAATGTCGCGCAGCACTGACTCGTCAAAACTAATTATGATGCGCGAAGGTGATTCGCTGAAGAGCCGCGTGGCGACGTCGTAGTCTCCGGTAATGTCGATGTCGGCGCCGAATGCTTCCCGGTTCAGCGAAGAGAAACAGCATTCCGCAAGGGCCACGGCCAACCCACCATCCGAACAATCATGAGCTGAACGCAGCAGGCCCGCTTCAGCAGCCCGCAAGCAAGCGGTTTGCGCTGCTCGTTCAATTTCGAGATCGAGCACGGGCACACGTCCATCGCTCATCATTGCGGCTGTGCTTTTCTCTTCGATTACAGCCGTATATTGACTAATCGAAAGATCATCTCGCGTCGTGCCGAGCAGCCCAACAAAGTCGCCGGCATGCTTGAACCCGGGTTGAATTATACGCTTCACATCTTCGATGAGGCCGACCATGCCGATGACTGGTGTTGGTAAAACTCCGCGGCCCTCCGTTTCGTTGTAGAACGAGACGTTTCCTGAGACAACCGGCGTGTTGAAAGCCTTGCAGGCCTCGGCCATGCCGTCGATGACTTCTGAGAAAGACCACATTACTTCGGGCCGTTCCGGAGAAGGAAAGTTAAGGCAATTCGTGATTGCAATAGGCTGCGCGCCGACGCATACAACATTGCGTGCGGCTTCGGCGACTACAAGTTTGGCGCCTTCGCGTGGATTCCTGGCGCAGTAACGGCCGTTACCGTCGAGCGCTATTGCCAGCGCGCGTCGTGTCTCTTTAATTCGCACCACTGCGGCGTCGGCTCCTGGTAACACCGCAGTGTTCGTGCGCACCATGTGATCGTACTGTCGATAAACCCATTCTTTGGAAGCGAGGTTGGGCGAAGCAAGCAGCTTTAATAGCGCATCGTTGTAATTCTGCTCTTTGATCTTTGTACTTTGAGCTTCGACTGTTTGGTGCGGTGTTTCGGACTTTGGACTTTGGACTTTGGACTTTGGACGATCATAGAGCGGTGCTTCATCAGTCAGGCCCTTAACCGGAACATCGCAAACCAGTTCGCTCTTATGAATGACGCGCATGCGGCCATCGTCGCGAACGCGGCCGATTACCACTGCATCAAGGTCCCATTTACCAAAGATTTCCGCGACCTCGCGTTCGCGGCCTGCGTGGGCCACGATCAACATGCGCTCCTGCGATTCCGAAAGCAGCATCTCGTAAGGCGTCATCCCGGTTTCACGTTGCGGCACCAGTGACAGATCGATCTCAATGCCGGTGCCTGCGCGCGCAGCCATCTCGCAAGTCGAACAGGTCAATCCAGCGGCGCCCATATCCTGAATTCCGGCGATCGCGCCGCTGCGCATCGCTTCCAGGCAAGCTTCCAGCAAGAGCTTTTCCAAAAAAGGGTCGCCGACTTGTACGGTGGGGCGCTTTTCCAGTGCTGCTTCGTCAAATTCTGCCGAAGCCATCGTGGCTCCGTGAATCCCATCGCGTCCGGTCTTTGCGCCGACGTAGAGAACGGGATTGCCAACGCCGGTGGCTTTACCAAAGAAGATTTGATCTTTGCGCACCAGTCCGAGCGCGAAAGCGTTGATGAGCGGGTTCAGCGCGTAAGCGTCGTCAAACGCAACTTCACCGCCGACTGTTGGCACGCCGAAGGCATTGCCGTAGTGGGCGATGCCGGCTACCACGCCCGCCAGTAGTGAGCGATTGCGGCGGCCATTCTTCGCATCATCCAGCGAGCCAAAGCGCAAGCTATTCAGCGCCGCGACTGGCCTCGCGCCCATTGTGAAAATATCGCGGAGAATTCCACCGACACCGGTAGCTGCGCCCTGGAATGGCTCGATAAACGAAGGATGATTGTGCGATTCGATTTTGAAAGCGGCGCACCAACCATCACCAACGTCGACGACGCCGGCATTTTCCCCCGGCGGAACAATGACGCGCTCGCCTTTAATCGGCAGACGCTTCAAATGAATGCGAGAGGACTTGTAAGAACAATGCTCGGACCACATCACCGAAAAGACGCCCAGCTCAACCAGGTTCGGCTCGCGTCCCAGCAAGTCTTCGATGCGCGCAAATTCATCGGGAGTGAGGTTATGGGCGGCGAGTATTTCAGGAGTAATCGGTTTCATAAAAAGTAGGCAGAAGGCAGAAAGCAGAAGGCAGAAAAAAGTTTGCTGCTTACTGCCTACTGCTTACTGCCTACTGCCTTATCGATTGCTGCGCGTAATTCGTCGGGCTTGACGCGACCGAAGTGTCTGAAAACGACTTTGCCTTCCTTGTCGTAAAGGAATGTTGCGGGCAATTGGCCATCCCAGGTTGCGTCGACGGTTCGAATTGCAGGCTCTGGATCGGGCACGTTGAGCAAGACGACCGGCATCGTGGCTTTCATTTCCTTCAGAAACTTCGGCACGGCAGATTTGATGTCGGTTACGTCGTCAAGTGAGACAGAAACAAAGTGCAAGCCCTTGCTACGATAATCGTCATCTACCTTAACGAGATCTGGAAACTCTTCGCGGCAGGGATCGCACCACGTTGCCCAGAAGTTTACCAACAATGGCCGGGTATCTTTCGCATCGCGTTGCAAAAGCTTCTTCAATCCGGCGAGATCGATTTGCCGAATGTCGGATGCTCTCGCAGCGGTTGCCCCGTCTGATTGCGCAGGTGACGCAAATCCCACCGCGGAGCAAGCCGCAGCGAGGCTGACAAGCAAAATAAATAGCCGTGAACCCATTTTTCTGTGGCGCAACTTGTTTAAGTTGCGCGCGAACGGCAAATTGGCAATTTGCGCTACTTAGGCGCGCTTGATGCTGCAACCAAAGGCTACTGCCGTCGCCTTTTGGATCGGCTTTCCGGCCAATAGCGCATCCAAAGCATCACGCAGATCGTTCGACGAAATATTCGCCGGGTTCTGCGAGTTGTCGATGCGGCCGTGATAGACGAGCTTGCCGCCGGCATCGATCACATAAGCTTCCGGCGTGCGCGTAGCACCGAGGCGGTCGGCAATCTTGTTCCCTTCGTCCTTCAGAATCGGGAAAGTCAGATGCTTCTCGGCCGCATGCGACTTCACTTCCGAAGCCGGTTCGGTCACATTCGAATTGATACCGATGACGTTGATCCCTTTTGCCTTGTAATCTGCGGCGAGCTTTTCCATCCGCTCGTTATAGCCGTTAGAGACCGGACAGCGCGTGGCGATGAAAATCAGGACCGCACCGTTCTTGCCCTTCAACGAACTCAGCGAATGCTCAGTGCCGGCGGTATCCGGCAGTTTGAAGTCTTCGATCACCGTGCCAATCGCGGGTGGCGCAGGCAAATCATTGCTATTCCGGCCACTACCGGCGACGGCGGCGAAAGCGACAATCAAAAGAGAAGCGAGGAAAAGCGAAAGCGCGTAATGCTTCTTCATTCTATCGACTCCTTTCAGAATGGGTGATGTGAAATGGCAAGATTACCAGCGGCAACTTGCGCGTGGCAAGCGGGGGAAGACTTTGGTAGTGGGGTAAATTTGTGGTGATGCGCGCGAGAGTGGTCGAATAGCCTTCAGCCTCTGCGTGCCTTTGCGAGCGCCTTTGCGTGCTTTGCGTTGAAAAAAATCTAAACGCAAAGGACGCCGAGGATTTCGCAAAGGTACGCCAAGTCCACTCTTTTACCGCACCACCAAGGCTTTTGGCGCGACTCTTATGCGTTGTTCAGATCAAACACCGTGCTTTCTAAGCAGGGAAAGGAGAACGACGCTCATTAACGCCGTCGTCACTCCCGCTGAAAGCAGACAGTATTGGCAGAAGTGGTGAATAACGAAGGCTTGCAGATACAACAGCCACAGAGCCGTCAGAAACATCAGCGCGACGACTATGGTTAGCAGCGGACGTGCGATTTGATAACCAAAGGCCGCCAAAATCGCCAGACTGAAGACAACGAAATATGCGGCGGCGCCGATGGCTGCGAGGGGAATCGAGCCAACGTGGGCATACGGACTGCTGAGCACTTCAGAGCAGCCGGAGATTATTGTGCAGCGAAGGGTCGCGCCGGTGAGATGCTCGACGGTTAGATAGATCGCGTCGACTATTCCGATCGACGAAAGAATCGCGGCGAGGATGTACCACCAGAGAATTTTTCGGGATGGTTCTGCGGCGGGAACCTTAGCGCTCATTGCCGGGCAGCTCCGGAGAGTGATTTTTTGATTAACTCGCGAAGTCCTTCAGGCGAGAAGGAGTCGGATTTGAGTTCCTTGCCGTTGACAAAGAACGTCGGTGTGCTATTGACACCCAGCGCGTGCCCGCGTTTTCCGTCCTGAAAAATGCGCGCTGCCACGGCTTCACCACTGAGATCGCGCGCGAAGCGATCGGTGTCGATGCCAATTTGTTTGGCGTAGTCGATAAACATTGGCATTACGTCCTTGACGTCGCTCCAGGCTTTTTGATTCTCGTAAAGTTTGTCGTGCATCTCCCAGAAATGAGCCTGACCTTGCAGACCCGCGGCTTCGGCTGCCTGGGCGGCTTCCAATCCGTGCTGATGCGTCGGCACCAGCGGAAACTCCCGAAAGATCACGCGCAAACGGTCGCCAAATTCGTCTTCGATCTTCTTGATCTCACCGTAATAAACACCGCAGGTCGGGCACTGAAAGTCTCCGAACTCTTCCAGGGTCACCGGCGCGTTTGCGTTGCCGCGCAGGTGCGGCGGTTGTGCGCCGGGAGGTTCGGAGTCGGCAGTTTGCGTCGATGCATTTGTTAGTTTGCTCGCCTGCTGTGATGACCGAAGAAGAACCCAGGCCAATAACACCGCCACGACTAACACGGCGGCAATGATTATGAAAGGCAGGAAGCGTTTCATCGTTTCCCTGTCAGCTCGACTACTCGATCGTGTAGTTGATCGTCTTGTCGAGTGCACCGTTGATGTAGACGTCTAACCGGTATTGGCCTTTCGGCCAATCATGTGGCCAGGTCAGATAACCGTGAACTTTCTTTTCGAATGAGTTCGTCGTGTAGTCGAGCGACTTTAGTTCCTCGTTCGGTGATGCTCCCTCAACGTTGGCAGCAACCCAAACCGCTCTCACTTTCGTGCCGCCCTTTGCCTTATTGAGATTGATCACGCAATGCACGGTGTGTTCGCCAGGCTCAAAGGTAGTCGTGGACGGGCCCACCTTGCCTTTATCATCCTTCGCCATGCTGATTTGATCGACATAAACTTCCGCGTTGGCAGGTCTATTGGGCGTCGGACCGCTCGCTGCCTTATTGCCGTTTACGTTCGAATTTCGATTATTGCTGTTCTTGCTGAGATTGCACGCGAGTACGGCCGCAAGAAGCAACCCCGCAGCCAGCCATCCTGGGTGAGGTTTCATTTCAAATTGTCCTTTCCTTATCTAATTTGGAGAAACCAAAACCAATATTGGATAACGCGGCCTGCAACAATTTAAGTCGCGCCTGCCAATACTCCGGCCAGAGATCGAAATACTTCGCGGCCATCGCTCGAGCCGAGCAAGTCCTCGCACGCCCGTTCAGGATGAGGCATTAGTCCAATCACGTTTCGCTCGCGATTACAGATGCCGGCGATGTTGTCGCGCGAGCCGTTCGGATTGGCGGCCTCGGTAGTTTGTCCATAGGTGTCGCAATAACGAAAGACAATTCGATTTTCGCGCCGCAATTCGGCGAGTGTCTCGTCGTCACAGACGAAATTTCCGTCGGCGTGCGCGATTGGCATCAGCAAGATGCTACCGGGTTTCAATTCGTGCGTAAACGGCGTATCGGCATTTTCAACTCGAACATTTACATGGTCACAGATAAAATGTAGGTCTCGATTGCGAATCAGGGCGCCGGGCAGCAATCCGGCTTCGCAGAGGATTTGAAAGCCATTGCAGATGCCTAACACCAGTTTGCCCTCGGCCGCAAATTCCTTCACGGAATTCATTACCGGCGAGAACCGCGCCAATGCTCCCACGCGCAAATAATCGCCGTAGGAAAACCCGCCCGGAATGATTACGGCATCATAAGTGTGGAGATCCGTATCGCGATGCCAAATGAAATCCACCGGCTGGCCTACATGTTTCGAGATCACATGATAAGCATCGTGATCGCAATTCGAACCGGGAAAGATTATGACGCCAAACTTCACGCTTCTATCTCCACGCGAAAGTCTTCAATGATTGGATTGGACAGTACCTCGCGCGCCATTCGGATAGCCTCAGAGCGCGCTTTTTCTTCGTCCGAAAAGCCGTCCATGGCGATCTCGAAATATTTGCCCTGTCTGATGTCGCTGACGCCGTAATAGCCGAGCAACTCGACCGAATGCTGAATCGCCTTACCCTGTGGATCCAGCACGCTTGGCTTCAAGGTGACGTAAACTTTGGCTTTCATCATTTGCTCGCGCTTTTTGAATCTCCCAGATCGCCCGGCAAGAGAACGGAAGATAATACGCCAAAACGTTGCGCAGGACGTAGCCAATATCATAGTATTTGCGCCGTTCGATCGGTCGGAAATAAATTCTTTAGAAGGAAACAGCGAAATGTCATCTCCATATCAGGCAGGAGGACCGCCATCGGGCGCGCCCGGCGGCAAGACCAGTTTGGGCCTTGAGTCGAACGTCGGAGCCATGCTCTGTTACATAGGCAACATTATTTGCTGCCTTGGGGTCATTCTCAGCATCGTCTTTCTCATTACCGAAAAAGATAACCGCTTCGTAAAGTTTCACGCTGTGCAGAATCTCTTCTTGTTAGCCGTGGCCGTGGCGCTGAGCATCATTGTGGCTATTCTAGGGATTATTCTAAGGATCGTTTTTGGAATGGCCGATCTCGGGCTGGTGGCATGGATAATAACAATTGGACTTCGTTTTCTTCTCCTCATCATATTCCTCACCATCTGGCTTTTGGCCGGCATAAAGGCTTATGGTGGTCAATGGTACAAGTTGCCATTCATTGGCGATCTGGCCTGGAATACGGTTAACAAGCAGAGCTAGCCGATCAATCTGGCTGGTCAAATTATAAACGAGCACACACTCTGAACCCGGGATTGGAGAGAAGCATCATGGAGAACACTGGCAAATCAGCGCTTGGATTAGATGGAAATCTGGCGGCTTTACTTGGTTACATTCTTTGGATTATCGCGCTCATCAGCTTAATCATGGAGAAGGAAAACAAGTTCGTCCGCTTTCACGCGATTCAGTCGCTTTTGTATCATGCCACCATCATCGTAGTAATGACATTGCTGGTAATAGTCTTTATATTCCTGGGAATCATCGGTATCGCCGCTGCGACCGCTGGCAGCAGCGCAGGGGGCGCCATCGGAGGAATATTCGGCTCCCTCGTCTCGCTTCTTTGGATGGTCTTTTTTCTGGCTTACCTGGCGGGACTAATTTACGCGGCAGTGCAGGCCTATAATGGCAAGTGGTTCAAGCTGCCTATAGTCGGCAACATGGCCGAGAAATTCGCTAACAAATAGCGCGATCTGTCGAGGATAGTAGTTCATAAAGCCGGCACTGCCTCAGGGTCTCGTTCAAACACGCGCGCAAAAATCGCGTCTACATTGCGCAGGTAGGTGTCGAGCGAGAAAACTCTGTCAACCTGCTCTTTCGACAAGTGCGCAGCGATATCTTTGTCCGCGGCAGCGAGTGACAGAAAGTCTCCGCCATCGTCCCATGCCTTCATCGCGTTGCGTTGCACCCATTCGTAAGCGTCTTCTCTTGCGACGCCTGCTTGTGTTAGGGCCAGCAGCAGCTGTCCGCTGAAAATCGATCCGCGCGTTGCCTTGAGATTTTCCAGCATGCGTTCAGGATAAACGACCAGCCCGTCAATTAGCGTGGCCATCTTATGCAACATGTAGTCAGTCGCAATGCTCGAGTCCGGCAGCACAACTCGCTCCGCTGAGGAGTGCGAGATGTCGCGTTCATGCCAGAGCGGCACGTTTTCTAACCCAACCAGACTGTTCGCGCGCACGATGCGCGCCATGCCGCAGATGCGCTCCGAAAGGATCGGATTACGTTTGTGCGGCATCGCGCTCGACCCTTTCTGGCCTTTCTTGAACTTCTCCTGAGCCTCGCGCACTTCCGTCCTTTGCCAATGGCGAATTTGCAAGGCGAACTTGTCCAACGACGACGCGATGATCGCCAGCGTGCACAGATATTCGGCGTACACGTCGCGCTGAATAATCTGCGTGGAAACGGGCGCCGCTTTCAGTCCCAGACGCGCGCAAACTTTCTCTTCCACCTCCGGATCGAGATGGGCGAACGCTCCTACCGCGCCACTGATTTTACCGACAGCGACAGTTTCGCGAGCTTTCGCCAGGCGGTCGCGATTGCGGCGCATCTCGTCGTACCAAAGTGCGAAGGTTAAGCCAAAGGAAGTAGGTTCGGCGTGAATTCCGTGGGTGCGGCCGACTTGCGGCGTGTGCTTGAATTCGATCGCGCGGCGCTTCAAGACTTGCGTCAGCGCGTCAATCTTTTTCAGCAGCAAGTCACAGGCATCGCGCAGCAACAGGGCATTTGCTGTATCCACAATATCCGAGGAAGTGAGCCCATAGTGAACGAATCGCGCCGCCTCGCCGATCGATTCTGCGAGGTTGGTCGTGAAGGCGATCACATCGTGATCGGTCGTCTTTTCGATTTCATTGATGCGCTCGAGGGAAAACTTTGCGCGAGTTTTGATTTGTTCCAGAGCGGCGCGCGGAATGGTTCCCATGTCGACGTGGACTTCGCAAACGGCGATTTCCACCTCCAACCATTTCTGAAACTTGGTCTGTTCAGACCACAGTGCGCCCATTTCGGGCAAGGTGTAGCGGGCAATCATAGTGACGAGTGATGCGTAATGAGTGATGAGTTAGTTAAATGTGGCGAGACTCATCACTCATCACTCATTACTCATTACTTACTTGAGCGCACTGGAGCTAACAAAATACCGCGCCAAATACCATTGGCCCTTGCGCTCGACCAGGGTAAAGGTTTCCATGCCATCACCATGCTCGAATGAAGTCTGATAAAGGACTACCAGCGAATGCCCGGGAATTGGCGCTGTTCCGGTTTGTTCTTCGCGCGCACTTTGAAGATTGCGAGTGCGCACATTACCGAGTTTGGTGCGCAACTTTTGAAAAGTCGCTTTCGATTCGTCTAGGGTGGCGTCGTTCCGCCATTCATCCGCAGCTTCGTGATAAAGCTTCTCGTAGCGTCCGGCGTCAATGTCTTCAATGGCTTTATCGAGCACTGCTTGTGCGCCTGATGGAATTCCATTGCGGCGGATGCCCCGGCTGCAGGCGAGGCAAAAGAGCGACAGAGCAAAGGCTACAGTGCCCGCAAGAGCCATGCGGCTCTGCCGCCGTACAGTGCGGTAAGGCTTTGCCTTACCGAAGACTCGGAACGTTATCAAATCTGAGAGGCTTTGCCTCCGCTCGCTTTGGTCGAGGCATAGCCTCTCTAGTGACCTCATCTGCATCTCGTTCGGAAAGGCAGAGCCTTTCCGCACTGTGCGGCGGCATAGCCGCGTCGCCGGTCGTTCTACGTCACACTTCGATCCACGCACTCGGCTCTTTCGGGAAAGAAAGTGTGACCTGCGTCTCGTTAGAGAAAAGCGGCGCCCGCTCATGCAGCGCCGTTTCAGCAGTGATCTTCGCCAAATAAGGGTTATTCGCGCGTTGCGACAGATGCGCCAGCACGATGTGACTTGCCTGGCCATCAAAACCATCCGTGATCCACTCTGCGACATCTTCATTCGACAAGTGACCGAGCCGGGAAAGAATTCGTTGCTTCAATTCCCATGGATAGACATCAACCGTCTTAAGCATGTCCCGACTGTGATTTGATTCAATCACGATTGCGGCGCAGCCTTTAAGCTGTTCGGTAATTAGAGTCGTGATGTGTCCAAAGTCCATTACGGTCGCGACCTTGACACCGGCGTGGATTGCAGTGAAACCAAAATTATCGACAGCATCGTGGGGCACAGTGAAAGGATGAAAATCGATCTCGCCGATGCGAAAGTCACAGCCTGAGTCGATCTCGATCGCGCGCTCGCGCAGCGCCTCGGCGCGACGACGCGGCTCGTCACTGACAAAGTTTCGTCGCTCGGAAATGTAGGCCTCCTGGGTCTTCGCCGACATATAAACCGGGCAGTCAAGATCCTTCATTAAGACGCGCAAGCCGCCGGCGTGATCGCCGTGCTCATGCGTAATCAGAATCCCATCGAGCGAGTTGAGATCCTCGCCGACCTGATTCATCCGGCGCGCGATCTCGCGGCTGCTCAGTCCGGCGTCGACCAAAACCCGCGTGCCGTTAGCGACAAACAAGACTGCATTGCCGGTCGAGCCGCTGCCGAGAACAGTTAGTTTCATCTCGCAGGAATTCTACAACAGAAACATGACCATGAGGCCGAATGAATTGCCGGTCGCCGATTTTCAATAGCCCGTTCTAAATGAAAAATAACTTTGGTTAGATCCAATCGACAATTCGCAATTGGCAATGCCATTAGATCTCCAAACGTGAACGATCGACAGAAAAGCCATTCAGATTTCCCAGCGCGCCTAAGGCTAATGATGTCGTCGTAAAGCATGTCTGCGCGACGCGCAGAGTATCTTCCGGCGTGACTTCTTCAATTCGCTTAATAATCTCGTCGGGTGAGATTCGGCGTCCGTGAACGATTTCCTGACGCGCCAATGCGCCGCAACGCGCGCTGGAGGATTCCAGGCTCAGCAAGACCGAGGAAGTTGCCTGCTCTTTAGCAAGTTGCATTTCGTCTGCTGAGACTGGCTCGCGCACTATCCGGCGCAATTCATTCAACGATAGATCCAGAACCTGATCGATGTGCGCCGGTGATGCTCCGGCGTAGATCGTAAACATGCCGATGTCGGTGAAGGTATTGCCACCGGCGCCAATCGAGTATGCCAGGCCGCGCTCTTCGCGAATAGCTTGCCACAGGCGACTCGAGGTGCCGCCACCAAGAACGGTTCCCAGCATGCTCGCCGCATAGCGATCATCGCTTTTTGCTGAAGGCCAGGGCGCAGCAACGATCAAATGCGCCTGTTCCAACTCGCTCTTGCGTTCAATCAAAATCGGCGCCGCCGGCGCGGGTGAAGCCGAGCTGTCAGGGTGACGCACATTTCCGTCACTGTTGCCAAATGTTTGGGCTGCTAGGTCGATCAATTGAGCATGCACAACGTTCCCGGCGGCGGCGATAACAAGATTGCCCGGACCGTAGGCTGTGGAATGAAAATCTGCAGTCGTCGAATGATCGAACGACGAGACAGTTTGTTCTGTACCTTCGATCGGGCGGCCCAACGAATGATCAGGAAAATAAGCGGCATTAAAGAGCTCGCTCAAGAGTTCATCGGGCGTGTCTTCGATCATCTTCATCTCCTCGATGATCACTTTCTGCTCGCGCTTCAGATCCTCTTCGGCAAAACGAGGATTAGCCACAAGATCGGCCAGCAGATCGAAGGCTTGTGGTAACGCTTGGTCGACAACCTTCACGGAAAAGCCGGTAATTTCATGGGCCGTGTAGGCGTCAAGATGTCCGCCCAGGCGGTCAGATTCAGCAGCAATCTCCCGCGCTGTGCGTCGGTTCGAACCTTTGAACAAGGCATGCTCGATAAAGTGACAGATGCCGTTCAAGGCCGGCGATTCGTGACGTGAGCCGCGACGCACCCAAATGCCCAGACTGATGGAGCGCAGTCCCGGCATATGTTCGGTCAGGATCGTCAGACCATTCGCCAGTCGGGTTATTTGAACCTGATCTATCATCCTGCTTTCCGAAGGAATCCAGGCGGCTTGCATATCAGAAAGTCCATCCTAACACGAGCAAAAGATGCCGCAAAATAGCCACAAGTTCCAGGCTGCTCTAGCCGTGATCACCTGCTAAAAACGCACGGGCCCTGCTTGACACCGGTCACGTGCGTAAACGAAAATTAAGACCGTCAAATGGGGTGGTCTCCCTGGCCGAGTGGATAGATTGGGCGAAAAACGGATCATCCCGAGTACCGCTCGGGCATCTGAAGGAACAAGGCGGAGAATCGAAGCAACGTGAGATTGATGATTTGGTCTCATGCTAACACAGGCGTTGCTAATTCGCTTGAGTTGTGCCCGGAGGTCCTGCAGCGATGAAAAAAATATTTCGGTTTACTTTGCCGCTGGTCGCCCTCGCCCTTTCATTCACTACAATCGTTACGCCGGTCGCGGCTAAGGTCCCTCGCGGGCTGGCAACAATCACCGGAACCGTTCGCGACAACAAAGGAATCCCGCTGGCCGGGGCTCTGATTCAGTTGATTCGCGAAGGCGCAAATCAAATCGTCAAGGAAACGCACACTGCCGCCGATGGCAGCTTCTCCGCAAAAATTCCGGCTGGCCGCTATTCCCTGAAGGCAATCGCGGCGGGATTCAGCGAAGTCCTGTTCTCTTCAGTTCAGGTTAGTCCGTCAGCGGAAATTGCCTATCGCTTCAATCTTGAGCCCGCAGGTTCCAGCAGAACGCTCGTCAATCAACGTTCTGATCGCGACAACGTTAAGTGGACGCTGCGCGCAGCGCAGAGCCGCCGTTCGATCTTTCAAGCGAACCAGGGCGACGATCCAACCATCGCCGCAGTTGAAGAGGCGGAACAAGCGGCTAATCAAGATGGTGATGATGCTGAACCGTTAAAGACCGATAGCAAAGGAAGAATACGCACCCAGGGCATCGTAGAGACGTACTTTGCCAGCTCGGCAGCTCCATTCGCATCCAGGTACGAAGGGATGAATTTTGCGGTTGCATTGCCAATGTCCGAGCGCATTGACTTGATTTTCGCAGGCCAGACAGGCGCCGGTGATGCGCCGCAGCGATTTGAAAGCTCTGCGCGATTTCGCGTCAATAATCGACATCGTGTGGATTTGACTACGGGAGCGGCGCGCCTTTCGACCTTCGCGCCTGCGCAGAAGTCAGGTAGAACACGCGCTCTTACTCAAGGGTCCGTTCGCGCAGTTGACGAGTGGATTGTGCGGGATGGCGTCGTAGTTGTGCTTGGTGTCGACTACGCACGTTTCTTCGGTGCTGGGAACGATGCATCCGTTACACCGCGCCTGGGAATTCAGTTTGACGCCAACGCGCGTACCCGTGTGAAAGCAGCATACGCCCCTGGAAGCAACGAAGCCGAACAGCAAAGCACGGCGAGCTTCGAAGAAGGTGATGTGATCTTCAAACAAGCGCTCGTCCAGCCAGTCGCGTTTGTGGGTGGTCGCGCAGTCATGGGCCGCAGTCGGCGCCTGGAGTTCGGAGTTCAACGCGTACTCGACAATCATTCCAACATTGAAGCCACCGCTTTTCTGGATACGACCAGTGGGCGAGGTGTCGGCTTGATGGCTGCACCGCTTTCGGCTTTTTCCGGCGACAACAGTGCCGCGATACTGAGTGTTGCCAATCAGGAAGGATCGGCGCGAGGGATGCGCGTAGTCTATTCAAGACGGCTGAACCGGGTGTGGAGCGCTTCCGCTGGTTATTCTTTTGGTCGTGGACAGAGGCTTTCCCCCACTGGCATCACTAATCCAGCTGATTTATTTGAAAACGGATTCTTTCAAACTGCTGCTATGCAGATTGCCGGCGACTGGTCAACTGGCATGCATGTGCAGACCGTATTTCGCTTCTCGCCACAGGCAACCGTGTTCGCGATCGATCCATTTGCAGGCCGACTGGCAGTTTACGATCCTTCTCTGAGTGTTCAGGTGACACAGGATCTACCCAGGTTCGGTTTGCCGGTTCGCGCCCAGGCGATCATCGACGCGCGCAATCTGTTTGACTTCCAACCCCGAACTACCAACGGTGAAACGGTGCTCGAAATTGGCACCAACGGTCGCTCGCTGCGCGGCGGAATCTCGGTCAGATTCTGAGGTAGAAGGCGGCGCCAACGTTCAGCCCGTCGTTCTCGCCATTCTCCAGTAAGCGGCTTCCTGTATCTCCAAATTCTCGGAGGAGTACAAAATCTTGGATGCCCGGCTGGACTCGAAATCGATTTCAAGCTTCCGAGGCACTTCTGAAAGTGGCGTTCAGATCGAAATACCTCAAATGGCCGAGGCTAATCGACTGAAGTGCGGCCGGCTTTTTACGGTTGGAACATAGGTTGCCTAAATGTGGCTGAAGTTGTGTGTTTGGACGGACGCGAAACTGAATGTTAACCATTTGATATGAAAGGTTCAGTGCTAACTGGTAAAACCTGGTGGTTGCTGGTAGCGGCGGCGCTGTTGATTGCTGCCGGGGCACTGAACTTTTATCAGAGATTGCGTCATCAGCCACCTCCCTGGGATGGCGTAACCTGGGTTGATACGTCGCAGGGGGTTATTGCCAAAGCGGTTGAGGCCGGTTCAGCTGCGGCTAGAGCACGCCTGATTCCCGGTGATCACCTAATCGCCATTAGTCCGAGCGGGCGCAGATGCGAAGGAATCGTTCGCGGTCCAAAGTGCGAACAGATTGCCGAAGCCAAAGACATTCAAATTTACCTGGATCAAGCCAAGGTTGGTGGGGAGATCCATTACTTTATCGAGCGGCCCTCTTATCCGGCAGAGACGCGGAACTACTACGCCGATCTTGATAATCTGGACGCGATCCCGAACTGGACCGCCCGTGATCTTTACATCAATCTGATCGGAGTTGTATTTCTCTTCGTCGGATTGTTCGTGGTTTTCAAACAGGGCGGCCGCGCGCCTTTCGTAATACACTTTGCCACTCTTTGTTTGGCGGCCTTCGTGTTTTGCTTCTACACCCCCATTGGAAGCTATAAAGATCTGGACTTGGCGATTGCTTTTCTCCGCAGTGCCGGCCTGATTATGTTTGCGCCGCTGTTCCTGCACTTCAGCGCGATCTATCCGATTCGTAATCACCTTTTCGAGGAAAGCCGCTGGCGCGCCGTGCTGCTGTACCTGCCCGCGATACTATTGATGGGAATCGCGACGGTCGTTTTCTTGCATGATGAATTGATTAAGATCGTTCCGACCAGGCTGCTTGATTATTCACCAAACTTCGCGGTTCGATTTTACAAAGCCGCTTTCATTCAATTCACAGTTGCCCTGCTCGTTAGTCTCGGTTTAATCATGCGCCGTTTCGCGATCAGCAAGAGTACGGTCGCGCGTCAACAGTTGAAATGGGTCGTCTGGGGATTAGCGCTGGCGATTGCGCCGCTCACCTTCCTATACGCAATCGGATACATCCTGGGAGCGGAGACCGCAAGCTCGTTGATTGACGCGGCGGTGTTACCGTTGATTCTGATTCCGCTGGCGTTGGGTTATTCCGTAGTGCGTTATCGCTTGATGGACGTCGAGTTGGTTGTGCGACGCGCGGCTGTTTACGCCTTCACAACGCTGGCCATCGCGGTGGCACTGGGCACGATCGTTTATTTTGCCGGACTTTACGCATTCAGCGGCGAAGTTGCTTCCACAGGCGAGATTACTTTGCGGTTGATTCTTTCGGTTGCGGCAATGGCTTGTATCGTCATGATCGCCGCGCCGGTAAAGAATTTCCTGCAAGAACGTGTTGATAGAATCTTTTATGGGCAGCGGTACGACCTACGTCGCAGTCTTTTGGATTTTGGCCGCACCATCGCCGCGACCACGGCCTTCGATCCGCTGCTCGATTCGTTGATCACACATCTGCGCGATGTCATGAACGTCGAGCGTCTGGCGATCTTCATCGAAGATGAGGGTGCGCCGTCCGGTTACCGCGTGGCGCGCACCGAAGGGCTGTCATCTCCGATTAACGTGCCTGCCGATTTTCGCGAGATGATCCGCACACGTTCGGCCGGGACGGGCGTGGTGCGTGCGGATGATTTAGAGCAGTCTCCGGAAGGCAACGGCTTCGTGCGCCGCGTTTTGCACTATTACGTTCCTTGCGTTGTGCGCGGACGCATGGTGGCGGTTATCGGTTTGGGCCGCTCGGCCGATGGCGCCCTGCTTTCTTCGGAAGACGTCGAGATTTTGCGCACTGTTTCAGGCTATATTGCAGTCGCGATCGAAAACAGCCTGCTTTATCAAGAGCAACAACAGCGGGCCGCCGAACTCGAACTCTTAAAAGAATTCAATGAATCAATTGTCGAATCAATCAATGTCGGGTTGCTGGCCGTCGATCTTGATGGGCGCATCACCCGTTTGAACTCCGCGCTCGAACAGATCTTTTCGCTGGCTCGCGATGAAGCTGTGGGCCAAAAAGTTGAAGGTCTTTTCGCGGAAGACTTCGCGGACACGCTGCATCAAGTGCTGGGATCGGACGGGTGGCAATTGCGCCAAACGCGCCAGATCTACAAACTGCATACCGCGACGCGCGCGGGACGTTCGCTGGTGCTCAACATCGCGCTGGCGCCGCTGTGTGCTGATTCGAACGAACAGACCGGAGCGCTGGTGGTTTTTGAAGATGTCACGCAGCGCTTGCACCTGGAAGAGCAACTGCAACAGCGCGAAAAGCTGTCATCGATCGGCTTGCTGGCCGCCGGCGTCGCGCACGAAGTCAACACGCCGCTGACTGGGGTTTCCTCGTACACGCAGATGCTGCTCAACATGTTGCCGGAAAATGATCCCAAGCATGCTTTGCTGGAAAAAGTGAGGCGCCAGGCAGATCGAGCCACTGATATCGTCAATAACCTTTTGAACTTCTCGCGTACCGGCAGTGCTGCTGAATTCACTAGCGTGGATATTCATCGGGTGCTCGATGACACGCTGCAATTGCTCGAGCCGCAGTTGCGCCGCAGTCAGATCGAAATCATCCGAGAATATGCCAAAGAGCTGCCGCAGGTTCATGGCAACTCCGTCAAGTTGCAGCAGGTATTTACAAATCTCATTCTGAATGCGCGCGATTCAATCGCCAATGGCCATGGACGGATTACTCTGTCGACGCAAAATGGTGATGACGATTTAGTCACAATCGAAGTTGCCGACAACGGGGTCGGCATCGCCGCCGAAGATGTGGCCAAGATTTACGATCCATTCTTCACCACCAAAGGCGTTGGCCGCGGCACAGGACTCGGGCTCGCGGTGACCTACGGCATCGTTCAGGAACATTCCGGACACATCGGTGTCGCAAGCACGCCTGGCCTCGGAACAACATTTAGCATTACGCTTCCAATCACGGATCCGCGCGCGCGACTTCAGGCGGCTGCCCGTTAGTTCATAAAACCTTTCGGACTTTTCACAATTAGCTTTTTGCTGTTCGTTTCGGTAATAATCTCGCCTCCGTTAGAGATCTGGTACGGAACCGCTCGCCCAGGGCGCGGTAAGCGGCTGAGATGGCGGCGAACTGCAGGCAAGAATGCCTGGGCTCGATTATGGCTAGAAAAGGTTCGGTGCTCGTCGTTGATGACGAGGAAATCATGCGAGATGTCCTCGAGACGGTGCTTTCGTCCGAGGGCTATCGCGTTGACCTCGCCAAGACCGGCGAAGAGGGCTTGGACGCGTACACGAAGCGTCCCTACGATGCGGTCTTGCTCGACGTCTCCATGCCGGGCATCGGCGGCTTGCGCGCACTGGAAGAATTTCTCAAGCTCGACGCTGAGGCAGTTGTGGTAATGATCACTGCGTACGCAACCTTCGACACAGCCATCGCGGCCTGGGAAAAAGGCGCATTTGGTTGCATTCGCAAGCCCTTTCAGAACGAACACATCACCGCCAGGGTGGCCGCGGGCGTTAAGCGGCGCCGAAAAGAAGAAGAGCGGCGCTCACTGCGGCAGGCGATGAGCCGCGAAGTCGATCGCGGAGCGATTGTTGGGCGCTCAGATATCATGCAGGAGGTTTTTCGCGTCGTCGAACAGGTCGCGCCTGCGCGTTCCACGATTCTGATCACCGGCGAGAGCGGCACCGGGAAGGAATTAATTGCAAAAGCAATTCACGAAGCCAGCCCGCGCGCGAACAAACCATTCGTGACCGTGAACAGCTCGAACATTCCCACCGAGCTGTTGGAATCCGAACTTTTCGGACACACCCGCGGCGCATTCACGGGGGCAGTTGCTGCCAAGAAAGGTCTATTCGAAGTTGCCGATGGCGGCTCGATCTTTCTCGACGAGATTGGAGATATTCCACCAGAGACCCAAGTGCGTTTGCTGCGTGTGATTCAGGAACGCGAGTTCACACCGCTCGGCGACACCAGCCCGCGACGCGTAGACGTGCGCATCATCGCCGCGACGAATATAGATTTGAAAGAGGCTGTGCGCGGGGGAATGTTTCGCGAAGATCTGTATTACCGGCTCTCAGTCGTGCCGATTGAATTACCGCCATTGCGTGATCGGCGCGAGGACGTGTTGCCTTTGGCGCAACATTTCATACGCAAATACAATGAAGAAAACGGACGGCAAGTCTCTGAACAAATCGCGCCTGAAGTGCTGTCGCTGCTTGAGAGTTATTCCTGGCCCGGTAATGTGCGCGAGTTGGAAAATACAATTGAGAGAGCAGTAGTAATCGCGCCCAGCGACGAGATTTCACGCGAATGCCTGCGGCCGGAAATTGCCGATCCTCAAACTGCGCGTGCAGTTGTGCGCGAAGGCGCAGGGTCTTCCGCCGGGGTGGACGTGGGACGAGGGGTTAATTTCTATGATGAAGTGCGCCGTTTTGAAATCGATCTGATTCGCCGCGCGCTCGATCAAACCGGCGGCCACCAGTCGCGCGCCGCGCGCCTGCTGGGGATGAACCCGACCACGCTGAATTCGAAGATTAAGACCTATAACATCAATCTCCGGCCATAGTGGCGTGCTGTCACAACTGTCGGATTTAGCGTCTAAGGGAGGCGGCAACCCCAGTTCCTCGGGTAGCGGCACATAGTGCTCCCGAGCCTCACTTCCCAAGCGCGCCTTTCAAACCCAAATTTCTAATCAACCGATGAAGATTATTGGGATGGATGCCCAATAGGTTTGCGGCTTCTGTGTAGTTTCCGTCTGCTTCCTCAATTGCCTTGGTAATGACTCGCCGTTTAGCTTCTTTCAGCGCTTCGTGATATCGGGTAGGGGGAAGACTTCCGGCGTCGCCGGCTTCGCAGACAGCATCCGGCAGATCCTCAGGTGTAATCAACTCGGTTGAGCCGAGGACGACCGCGTGCTCGATCGCGTTTTCCAGTTCGCGCACATTGCCGGGCCAATCATAAGAGTGCAGTAATGCGCGCGCCTCGGGAGAAATTCCCTTCAATCGTCGTTTGCACTTCTTGGCATAAACTGACGCGAAGTAGTTTGCGAGCAACGGAATATCTTCGCGCCGCTCTCGGAGCGATGGGACCGTCAGCGACACGACATTGAAACGATAATAAAGATCCTGGCGGAAAGTCTTCGCCTTCAGAGCCTGTTCCAGATCGCGATTCGTGGCTGCAATTATTCGCACATCAACTTTGATGGGCCGTGTGCCGCCAACGCGTTCGAACTCCTGCTCCTGAAGCACGCGCAAAAGCTTCGCCTGAATCGGTGGCGTCAGCTCTCCCACTTCGTCAAGGAATAACGTCCCACCATCCGCAACCTCAAACTTGCCCCGCTTCTGCGCGATTGCTCCGGTGAAGGCGCCTTTTTCATGCCCGAACAATTCGCTTTCCAACAAGGTTTCACTGAGCGTCGCGCAATTGATCGCAACAAATGGCTTTTGCGCGCGCGGACTGTTCGAATGAATAGCCCGGGCGGCCAACTCTTTGCCGGTTCCGCTTTCGCCGCGGATCAGCACCGTCGAACCAGATGGCGCTATCTTACCGATCATTTCGTAGACCTTCTGTATCGGCCGGCTTTCGCCAATCATTCGGTGTTCAATTTGGATCGCCTGATGCAATCGCTGATTTTGATCTTCCAGCCACTCCAGGTGGCGCGCGTTCTCAAAAGCCACCGACGCGATACCGGCAATCCCCGTGAGTAATTGCAGATGTTCCTCGTCAAAGGGAGTCGTTTGATCGGTCGTGTCCAGATAAATTACGCCCAGCACTTTTTCGAAAGAGAGCAATGGCACACACAGCACAGAGCCAACGTTGGACGCGATCAGACTGGCAGCTTCTGCCATACTTTCGTTTTCGAAGACATTATTACTCAAGACGGCGACGCGTTCATGCAAGACCTGGTCTGTGATGGTTCGACTGACTTTCATCGAGCTGTCCATCCCCGTGAGACGATTCCATCCGCAAATCGAAGTGAACTCATCTTCGTCTTCAGCGTAAAGCAGAATGGCGCCGCGCTCTGCCGGAATAACTTCGAGAATCAGCTCGAGCAGTCGCCTTTGCAGCTCGGAAAGCCCTCGCAGAGAATTAATCGTAGCGCTGATTTTCAGAAGCGTATTCAGATCGCGCATGACGCGCGAGGTTGGGCTAAGACCGGAAACTATCTCCGGGTGCAGATATCGCGCGTGCTCCTGTGACAGTCTGACTGTCGATCCGCCACCCGGCAAAGCATCATCCAGTTGCACGGGTCTGGTGACTTCTGCCTCAGCTTCATGAATGAGGAAAAGAAACATTACCCGGCCCACGGCAATTTGGTCGCCATGTGAAAGCGTCTGTTCTTTTACCGGGATCCCATTGACGAATGTGCCGTTGAAACTGTCCAGGTCAACAATTCTGAACTGGCCTTCGACTCCTTCGATAACGCAATGACGTCGCGAAATCGAAGCCTCGTTCAGGGAAACCGAATTGGCTGACTCGCGCCCGAGTGAGACCTGGCCGCGTACAGCGAATGAAGTCCCCTTCATCGATCCACTCAGGGCGACGAGGCGAGGATTAATATCTGGGGCGTTAGCTGAACTGTCTGACATTTACAGCGTGATGGAAGCGACCTGGTCGTATCGCGCCTGAGTGAATCTGTTTCCGAGCTCCGTCTTGCGCCGAATAGCATATCAGAACTGATAGAGCCAATCATTCCTGATATGGCGGACAACGGCGGTGGCAGTCTCTCTGTACTTCCGCCTGTGCATCCTGCCAACCTGAATACCGCCCAAATGCGCTGATTTCTGCTTTATCGATTCGCTTTCAATACTTATTGCCGGCGCAAAAACCTACGGCACGACAATCGCACAGGCAGCGGTTTACCGATTGAGTCCAGAACGCGGCAAACGGCCGATAACATAAAGGCCAAACAGGACTGCGACCGACTCTTCGCGGTAACCAAAGGAGAATGTCATGAGAAAGCGAGTTTACATTTCTGTAGTTGTAGTGGCGCTGATTGGCTTGTTCGCAGCATCGACGGCCAAAGCTCAGATGAGCCGTCCCTTGATTGCCAACATCCCGTTCGAGTTCCAAGTCGGCAATATCACTTTACCCGCGGGCGAGTACACCGTCAGCCAAGTGTTTCCGTATTCTGGTCAAGCGGTGTTACGCCTTCGCAGCGAAGACGGCCGTGCCGTTGCGGTGGTCAACATGATTACCGTGCGTAGCAAGGCGCAGGATCGCGCCAAGTTGATTTTCCATCGCTACGGCAGCGAATACTTCTTTGCAGAGGCATGGAGCGGGGGCGAGAGCACCGGCTTGCTGGCGCCGAAGTCACGCGCGGAGCGGGCTACTCAGCGCGAGCTGGCGGGGCTGAAACCACAGATGCAGGAAGTGGTGCTTAATATTGTCGAGAAATAACAATGCAGGCGACCCGCGATGAAATCCCCACGTAGACCGAAGACACATCAGCAGCAGCAACACTCCGCAAATCAATGCTAGCTGAGACCACACGGCAACCCGGAGCTCCACCCTCCGGGTTGCTCTTTCGAGTTGAAGCAGGTGGCCATGCCTGAGAATGCTTTACAGAGGTAATGGTTTTGAATAGGCTAGCGCTGCTTCTTCAATGAATAAGCTCGCGCCGCTATAGAAAATAGCGACAACATCCGACCTCTTGTATTGAAAGGAGAAACCGACATGGCTGAGAGCGGATCGCCCATCACTGTCGATGGTGGTGGTTCTGTGACAATACACTTTGACCACGCACATTACCATCCAGCCGGCGATGAGCATAAGCATAAAAATAATGAAGCTGAGATTGCTCGGGTCGTAGTAGACGGGAGAGATACACCTTGCCGGCCCAACGGTAAAATCGAAATACATTTGCAGAAGACAAATTCTTAGCGCCGCTGGAAGGCTTGCTGTTGCGGATTCTTCAGTAAGTGCTAGTGGGCTGACTTTACGATTCTCAACGCTCAGCGAACATTCCTAACTGCCTGCGGAGTTCTTGGATGTCCGAACGGCTGAAATACGACTTGTAGTTGTCGCTTCCCCACTCCTGCTCCAGGGCGGCGAGAATGCTAGATGCTTGCGACGCCAGTTGGCGCGCACGCGTTTTGTCGCCCGTCTTTTCGCTCGCGCGTGCTTCGAGTAGCATGGCGCGCCACTCTGATTCGTGCTGCCAGGCCGCGAATCGTTGTTGGGCTTCGGCGGCACCCATCATAGCTGCTCGGTTGTTCCCGGCAGTCAGCTCAATTTCAGCCGATGTCAGCAATGCTTCTGAAAGTGGCAGCGGATCACGCATGCTTCGCGCCAATTTCACGGCTTCTTCACTCCGCTTTCGCGCGGCGGCCACTTGTCCTGACCGTGCCTGAGCAAGGCTTAACGTACAGTTAGCACGAACTGCGACAGACTTGAATTCTGAGCCGGAAAGATCGATTGCCTTCTGTGCTTTGGTCGAGGCTTCTTTAAGATTGCCCAGGCTTAGCGCCAAAGCCGCTTCGGAAGCGGTTGCATCAGCCAGCAATTCCTTGTATGGGTCGCTGCCTGGTGGAGCGGCTATGGTTAATGCCTCAGCCAAAGCCGCCCGCGCTTTTTCATACTGTCCCAACTTCCAGAGCACGGTCCCGCGGTAATTTGCCGCATAACCCGCGATCGATTTGGCATTGAGCGAATTTGCGATTCTATAGTCCTCATCAAAGTGGGACAGAGCATTCGAAAAACTCTGGGTGTGCAAAAATACAACTCCAAGCCCTTCGTGTGAAAGGGCGGCTGATCTCTGATCGCCGACCTCCTGGGCTAACTGAAACTGCTGTTCAAAAGCGTGTTGTGCCGCTTCATAATCTCCAACCTCGTCGTAAGAGTAGCCGACTATAGCGTAGGCTATCGAGGTTTGCTTCCCGTATCCTCCCTGCTGGTAGAACGGTAGCGCGCGCTGCGCAAAGGCGCGGGCTGCATCAGGGTCTTCTTGTTGTTTCCGCAGACTGGCAAGCGACAAAAACGCTCGAGCCTCGTTGTACCTTTCTTTGTAAAGTTGTGCCAGGCGAAGCGCCTCGTTGAAATTCTTGTCTGCTTCGGCGAAGTTCGTCTTCGCAAGATAAGCGGAACCAATCTCAATTAGACCTGCGGTCGTTAGGTTCTCCATGCCATTGGCTTGGGCCAACTCTATAGCTTGCTTGGAGTACTGCTGCGCTTTACCGGCCTCGCCGGCGACGACTAACATGTAACTGATTTGCTGGAGAGTTTTGATGTGTTGGTCTTTGTTCTCTAAAGCGACGGACCGGTTCAGAGCTTGTTGGAGTTGAGCCTGCGCTTCCTCGAGCCTGCCTTGTTCCCTAAGGAGAACTCCTCGCTGATAGAGAACCTCGGCTATCCCCTCAATCTCGTTTGAGATATCGAACAGCTTGTGGGCCTGATCAAAAGCGGCCTCAGCGTCCGCGTATTTCTGACCGCGACGTAGTGCGACGCCCAGCCGCAAGAACGCAGCCGCGTAATGGGAATTTAGTCTGGTAGCGTCCTGATAGCTCTCGATGGCTTTATCCAATTGTTCGTTCTTCTCGTACGCCCGGCCAAGATCGACCAAAGCAAAGGCTTTCTCAGCGTCAGGTACGCTGGATGTGAGGGCGCGATAATCGTCGACAGCCTTCCTAAAGTCACGCTTGACTGTGTCAGTGATCGCTTGCAACCGAAGCGCATCGACTTTCGGCAAAATTGAAGGGTCTGGAACCAGGTCACGGGCGCGAATCAATTCATCCTTCGCTTTGTCGGAAAAATCCAGTTCGGTCCAGGCTTCCGCCAGACGAGCATGCGCCAGCGCAAAGCGATCATCTTCCTGAATCGTTTGTTGTAGTATCTTGCTGGACTTGAAAAAGGCACCTTCTCGCAACGCGTCCACCGCCAGATTGTACAAACGCCGCGCTTCCGGAGGAGGTTGATGGGCGCGCGGTCGTGTGAAATACCACAGCGCCAGACCGAGAATCACTGCTGCCAGTACGCCAATCGAGAGATAGCCGACGGAAAGCCGGGGGCGCCTGAAAATGTCGGAAAGCGTAGCCAGGGTGCCCAGCGGCCGCGTGCTAATGCCGGGCCGTATGACACGGGTAACTGTGCGATCCTGTTCTTGCGGTTGCAGGTCGGCGCGCGCTCTTTCCAATTCGTCGATCAATTCATCCGCACTCTGATAGCGGGCCTCGGGCTTCTTGGCCAGAGCCTTTAGGGCGATGTGATCAAGGCTCTCCGAAACATCTGAATTAAAACGGGATGGCGGCGGCGGATCGTCGCGAATCACTTGCGCGCAGATTTCCACTCGCGTTGGTCCGTGAAAGGGCGGGCGGCCCGCGATGCATTCATAAAGTAGCGCTCCCAGCGAGAAAAGATCGCTGCGCGCATCCACGTCCGCGCCCATCGCTTGTTCAGGCGAGAGATACATCGGTGTACCGACAATAATGCCTTCCTGCGTTTGTGTGTTGAGTAGAGTTTGTCTATCAGGGTCGGTTGAGCTAAGCGAGCCGAGATCAATCTGTTTCGCCAATCCAAAGTCGAGTACTTTTACTTCACCGCGTTGATTGATTGCTACGTTCGATGGCTTGATATCGCGATGGACCACGCCATAGCGATGAGCTTCGCCAAGTCCTGCCGCGACTTGCTCGATAATCTCAAGGGCGCGCGCAATGGTCAGCGACTCTTTCACCATCAAATCGCCGAGCGTTTCGCCCTTAACCAGTTCCATAACGATGTAAGGCTGACCGTCCTCGGTCTCACCATAGTCGTGAACGGCTGCGATGTTTGGATGGGAAAGTGCGGACACGGCGCGCGCTTCGCGCAAAAAGCGCGTGCGGAAATGCCGCTCATCGCGATCGGGCATAAGCGTTTTGAAGGCCACGCGTCGCCCCAGCAAAGTGTCCTCCGCTATGTAGACGACGCCCATGCCGCCTTCGCCGAGCTTTTCGACAATTCGGTAATGGGAAACAGTTTTCCCGATCATTGCCTGTGTGCTCATGCCGTTAGAGAAATGAAAAGCCGGGGAAGTAGAGCGCCCGCCCCACTAGCTGGACGCCGAAGAAAAGGTAACGTGAACGCGGGTATTCTGCGGCAAAGCGAAAACGATTTCAAGGTAAATCTAGCCGAGCGTTGGGAAAACTCTGACTTGATAAGTGTGTTGCTTGTGGGCGCGCGCGCGTGCAGGTGTTTTCTTGCCAGACATGAGGATAAGCGAGTAATCTCTGGCTGCTCTTCACCCTGCAAGGAAAGGAACAGCCGTGGCAAAGATCAAGAGCCTCACGGCCAAAGCTGAAGCGGATTCCAAATATAAAGTTCCGCATCGAATCTATGACATTGAGACAAAGCCCAGCAAGAAGAGTCCACAAAAAATCGCCGAAGCAATTCTCAAGAGAATCGCGCGCGATCTGAAAATAAGACCCGATCTATCGCAGCTAAGATTCGACAAGGTGAAGGAAAGCATTCTTGGCACGCATGTTCTTTATCAGCAATGTCACGCGGGGAAGCCGATCTCCGGCGCCTGGATCAGAGTAGACATCATCAAGAAGGCCGAGTCTATAACATTCATAATGATCTAGTTCCCGAATCGGCAATGGCCAAAGCGCGGAAGATTGATGCGAAGATTGCTGAAGAGACGCGGCCAAAGCTGTTGTCCGCAAACGAGGCAAAATCGCGCGCGATCGAGGCGGCTGCCGCGGGCCCCGGGGATTTCGTCAAAGTTTTGCACAACGATGAGGTTTACTATCCGAAAGACGGCGTGCCGGTGCTGACATGGAAAGTGATTGTCAAAACGACGCCTCAGAAATCCAGGACCACAAACAGACGACCCGCTGAATGGAAGATTTATGTTGACGCTCAAACGGGGGCCATCCTGGAAAAACGGAACATGCTTCGCTTTATCGATGGCAAAGGCCGAGTCTTCGATCCCAATCCGGTCGTTACTTTGAACAATACGTCGCTCTCGGACCGTTCAAAGATTTCCGACAAGGCTTATACGGAAGTTGTTTTAAGAGATCTAAAGAGAAGTGGATTCCTCGAAGGGCCGTATGTGACGACCAGGACCACAAAAAAGCGAATCCAAAGAAAGAATCATGATTTTCGCTTCAAGCGAGCCGATCGCGCTTTTAAAGAGGTGATGGTTTACTTTCACATCGATCGAATTCAGCGCCACCTGCAAGAATTGGGGTTCAAGAACGTGCTCAATCATCCGATTCCGGTAAACATCGACGGGCAGCGTGACGACAATTCTCATTACAGCCCATCGGACAAAGATCTAACGTTCGGCACAGGTGGCGTTGATGACGCCGAGGACGCCGAAATTATCCTTCATGAATACGGCCATGCGATTCAGGACAATCAGATACCGGGGTTCGGCGCCAGCGATGAAGGCGGCGCAATGGGTGAAGGCTTTGGCGATTTCCTGGCGGCCAGCTTTTTCTCGGACGTCAAACCGAAAGAAATGAAACCGACGCTCGGCAATTGGGACGCGACGGCGTACAGTGGTGACGAGCCGCCCTATCTGCGTCGGCTGGATAGCAACAAGAAATATCCGAAGGACCTGGACGGCGAGGTGCACGACGATGGCGAGATATGGTCTGCTTGCTTGTGGGAGTTGCGCGCCGCGCTCGGCCGCAAAACTGCCGAACGCATAGTGATCGCTCACCACTTTTTGCTGGCGCGCGATTCCGGTTTCGAAGATGGAGCGAATGCTTTGATCACCGTCGACAAGAAATTGAACAAAGGTGCGAACGAAAATACTATTCGCGACGTGTTCGTGCGGCGTGGTATTTTGCCGAACCCGAAGCGAAAGAATCGCCGAGCCGGTACGCCCTTTGAGGATATTCCCCGAAGCAGAAAAGATAACGAGAGCTGGCAGTAAAGGATTGCCCGCAGCAGTTGGCTGCGGGCGCGAGCTGCCGGCATCTTTATCGAACCAACCGCATCAGTACCCGACCGTTACGAATGGCTTAGTATAGAAATCCAGCGTTGAAAGAGAGAACTTTTGCCACGAAGAAAGATTGATGGATGTCCGATAGCAGGCGCCCTCCAGCTACTGGGCGATAAGTGGACGATGCTGGTTGTGCGAGATCTCTTTGCTGGCCCAAAGCGGACTACGGAACTGTTGGAAGATTTGCACCCGATCAGCAGTCGTACCTTGATGGGCCGATTGAAAGAGATGGAAAAAGACAAACTGCTTCTCCGAAACAACTATGGAGGTTTGCCTCGGCGCGTCGAATACGAGTTAACCGAACGCGGACGCCGGCTGATTCCGCTGCTTGAAGCGCTGATGAAGGCGGGCCAGGCACTGGATTGCAATGATTGCGAAGATCGCAAACAGCAGTTGGGTTACTACTGTGACTTTTGTCCGTTGGTGCGCGGTGAAGACAGTTATCGCGAACAACATTTCGTCGAAGAACATACGCCGATCCGTGAACCGGAACGGGCGCCCACTCGGCGCGAAAAAGATGATTCGATAGTGCTGCTGTGAATTTGTGCGCGTCGATGGCTGCCTAAACACGACGGCCCATCAGGGAGGCTGATATTATCCTACATCGAAAGCTTGCCTTGTTTACCGTCCTGGTGCTTACGGCTGGTGTTGGCAATTCCTGCTCGCTAACGAAAGGGAAGGGGATTGCTGAAGCCGCAGTCGCGCAATTTCATTTGCAGTACAATGCCGGACAATTCAGCGAAATCTACAGTCACGCTGATGACCAGTTTAAGCAGGCGACCACCGAAGCGGACTTCACGGCGTTACTCGAGGCTTTGCACCGAAAGCTTGGTACCGTGAAACAGTCCAGCCAGACAAGTTGGGGTGTAAACGCGACACCCATGGGAACGATGGCGACTCTCAACTTCGACGTTGACTTTAGCGAGGGAAAAGGGACCGAGCAATTCGTTTTTCACATCAGCGCGAACAAGGCCATGCTTGTCGGCTACCATGTTAATTCCCCTCTTCTGATCACGAAGTAAGCTCTGAGAAGGGGTGGGAACCCTAGTCCTCGCCTGACAGCGCTTCTTCCGGCTCGTTCAGAATAACTTCCCCGGTCGGCAGGATTATCTCCTGATGGTCAGGTGTGATGTGCTCGCCTTCAATGGTCACTTCCTCGCCAGTGGGCATAACTATCGGCAGATGATCCAAAAAGCGTTCCGCGTCGATGGCCGCCATGCAACCCGTGCCGGCGGCAGTGACCGCCTGGCGATAGAATGAATCCTGCACGTCCCCGCAGGCAAAGACGCCCGGAATGTTCGTGGCGGTTGAGTGGCCGGAAGTTTTTATGTAACCGACCGCATCCATGTCAAGCTGGCCCCTGAAAAGGTGCGTGTTTGGTTTGTGTCCGATTGCGATAAAAACTCCCTCACAATCGAAGATCGTCACTTCGCCGGTCTCGAGGTTGCGCAGATGGACGCCCGTTACTCCCTGCTCCGGGTTGCCGAGGATCTCTTCCATTGCGGTGTTCCAGATGAACTCGATCTTATCGTTGCGAAACGCTTTCTCCTGCATGATTTTTGAAGCGCGCAGTTTCTCGCGGCGATGAACCACGAAAACCCTGGAGGCATAGCGCGTCAGGAATGTCGCCTCTTCCATCGCGGTGTCTCCACCACCCACGACGACAAGGTGCTTGTTACGAAAAGCCGGTAGAGGGCCGTCGCAAGTTGCACAAGCGGAAACCCCATTGCCGCCAAATCCGTTCGGCGTTTTCGCCTCACCAGGAATGCCCAGCCATTTCGCTGACGCTCCCGAAGCAATAATCAGCGCCTCAGCTTTGATGATCTTGTCACGGGTGAAAACCGTGAACGGCCGTTTTTGCAGGTCGACTCTGGTGATCCAGTCTTCCAAAAACTCTGTGCCAAATCGTTCAGCCTGCTTGCGAAACTCAGCCATTAGCTCCGGCCCCTGAATGCCCTCCGAAAAACCGGGATAGTTCTCCACGTCGGTGGTGATCATCAACTGGCCGCCGGGGGTTGTTTGTTTCTCATGGTCGGCGGGCGCGTCGATTAGTAAGGGGTTAAGATTCGCGCGTGCGGTATAGATCGCGGCGGTTAGTCCAGCCGGCCCTGAGCCGATAATGACGACCTGGCGGCTAAGCTCTTGTGTGGCCAAATTCGCTTGCTCTCCTTTTTATGCGGTGAAAATCCCGACGAATTGCGGAAACATATAGCCTTTTAAGTTGCCCGTATAGTATAACTATTGATGCATTACCTAGTCGAACAAGGATATCAGAGCCAGCGTCAATTTCCTTGCCCATGCGGCGCTAGCAGTTCGTAAGTACCTTGAGCATCATTTCTGAGGACAATCCCGGCAACGCGGCGACTCGCGCAATTCATAGTATTGCTGTCCTTGGGGCCGGCACAATGGGTCATGGAATCGCCCAGGTCGCAGCCGCTGCCGGCTATGACGTCGTGATGCGGGACATCAATGCCAATGCTCTCTCGCGCGGCGTAAAATCTATCGAACGCAGCCTGGCGAAAGGCCGGCAAACGTCGTAGGAATGCACTTTTTCAATCCCGTGCATCTTATGCGGCTTGTGGAAATCATTGTCGGCAGCCAGACCAACGAAGATGCGATTGCGGCCGCGCGCGAGGTGGCGCGGCGAATGAAGAAAGAGCCGATTATTGTGCGCGACGTACCAGGTTTTGCTTCCAGCCGCTTAGGGGTGACTCTGGGATTAGAAGCCATGCGCATGGTGGAACAGGGCGTTGCCAGCGCGCGCGATATCGACACGGCAATGGAGCTCGGGTACAACCATCCGATGGGTCCTCTGCGGCTAACCGATGTAGTTGGCCTTGATGTGCGGCTGAATATCGCGGAATATCTCCATGCCGCGCTGGGATCGGAAACATTTCGACCGCCCAAAATCCTGCGGCGAATGGTCGGCGAAGGTAAGCTGGGCAAGAAGAGCGGCCAGGGTTTCTACAAATGGGACGGGCCAGAAGCGGCCCAAAAGGCTTATACTAGCTGAACCTGATCGACTGGATGTGAGCGAGCGGCGAGCTTGTCGTAGCAACGGTTATGAGCACTCCTTATCAGAATGAAGAAAGACGCTTTGCACTGCGTATGGCACTGCGTCTTCCGATTGTGGTTTCGGGACGCGCTGAAGATGGCGCCGCCTGGAGCGAACCAACGGAGACGGACGACATCTCGACCTCCGGCGCGCTGTTCCATCTGAATCAGAAAGTAAACATCGGGGAAAAACTGTACATTCGCGCGCACAAGCCTGACGGCTCGGCGACCGAAATTACGGCGGCTGTCGTGCGCGTCTCGCCTGCCATCTACGGCACCGCCCGCGTCGGTGTGCAAATCAGCGAGCCTACGGAAAACTGGGTGCGCCTGTTTGTTTCCTGGGTCGCTGATGAACAAGCTGCGGCGCCCGGCGACTCCTCTTCTTCCGCGAAGTAAACCCACACCAAAACCGAATGCGGCTCAGGCCGCTACATCTGCTCCAATCGAATTGCAGCTGACCAGGCCGTCTTGGTTCTCTGGGACTTTGCAGTTAATCTATGCAGCAAATACGAAAAAGGGAGCCGGCAAAGTGAGCTCGAGCTACGAGACGATTCTGGTCGAGCGGCGTAACCGCGTTGCGGTAATCACGATTAACCGCCCGGAAAAGCGAAATGCCCTGAACATTCAAACGCGCACCGAGGGCGCTGCGGTTCTCGATGAGTTGCGCACAGACGATTCCGTTCGGGTGGTGATAATCACGGGCGCAGGCGATAAAGCTTTCATTGCGGGCGCCGATATTGGGGAGTTTGCCGATCGCACCACCCTTACGCAACGAGAAGTAATGTTAGAGCGGTCGTTATTCAATGCTATCGATAGTTTTCCGAAGCCCGTCATCGCGATGGTTAACGGATACTGCCTTGGCGGCGGCTGCGAATTGGCTTTGGCTTGCGACCTCCGCGTCGCCAGCGAGAGAGCGTCCTTCGGGCAACCGGAAATTAATCTCGGCATCATACCGGGCGGTGGCGGCACCCAGCGTTTGACTAGACTGGTGGGCGAAGGCAAAGCGATGGAAATGATTTTGACCGGCGAGATCATCGATGCGCATTCGGCGTTTTCGATTGGTTTGGTGAATCAGGTCGTACCGCCAGATCAGCTCGAGACAAAGACGATGGAGATCGCTAACCGAATTGCCGAGAAAAGCCCGATCGCGCTTCGTCTCGCGAAAGAAGCTATCAAGCTTGCTTCAAGATCCAATCTGGACGAAGGTTTGCGCCGCGAAGTCGATCTCTTCGCTCTCTGTTTTTCCAGCGAAGACAAGAATGAAGGCGTAAAAGCTTTTCTTGAAAAGCGCAAGCCTGTCTTTAAAGGGAAGTAAACGACTCTGTCGGGAGCCCTCCCTAACGGTCGGGCTACGGACACGTGTCAGTAGCCCGCGCGTCAGCAAGGGCTATGTTTTCATAGGATCTTCTCGATTGTGATGAGTGAACTTGTAATGGAAAGATGGTCGGTGATCGGCAACCGGGGTGTTGAGGCCACAAGCTTGACCTATGAAGAGGCGCGAAGGCTGGTGCACCGACTTGCCGGCGAAGGCCGCCACGGGCTTTGCATTATTACGGACGAAGCGGCGGGGCGAATGATAGCGGACATTCCTAAAACAGACGCGTCGAGAATTCCCAATACAATCTAATTTGAACAATGTGGCTCTGCCGCAGCACAGTGCGGTGAGGCTTGCCTCACCGCAAGCTGCCCTGGATTTGAGAGAGGCTATGCCTCTGGTAGTCCGAGGCGGAGCCTCGACCCGAAGTTGATCGCTCAACGGAAAGGCATAGCCTTGCCGCGCTGCTAGCGGGCAGAGCCGCTTTTATCAGTCAATCATCAAAACTACTTTCCCGAAACTTTCATTCGACTCGATTCGCTCGTGTGCAGCGCGCACCTCTTGCAACTTAAAAACCCTGTCCATAACCGGCCGCACGTCTCCGCTGGCGAGTAAAGGCACGACGTGCTGTGCAAATGATCGGGTTGCGGTTGCTTTCTCTTCAATTGAACGGGTGCGCAAAGACGTGCCCATAATCCGCAAACGCTTGCCCATCACGATCGAATAATCTATCTCTGCTTTCGCGCCGCTCATAGTGCCGACGAAAATCAAGCGGCCTTTCGTCGCCAGTACTGCGAGGTTCGCTTTCAAATAAGCTGCGCCCACGAGATCCAGAATCACGTTAATGCCGGTTGGGCTGGTCCATCTCTTGACAGCTTCCGCAAACAGCATGGGATCGCTATTGACCACAATCGAATCAGTAAGCCCAAACTCTTTGGCTCTTTCCAGCTTTTCGGGTGTTCGCGAGGTGCCATAAGCGAAAGCGCCGGCAGCGCGTACCAGTTGGCTTGCGGCTGTGCCTACGCCTGAACCCGCGGCATGGATCAAGACCCGCTCTCCTATTTGCAACCCGCACTGAGTGAAAAGCGCGTCGTGCGCGGTCATGAAAACTTCAGGAATCGAAGCCGCGTCCGCCCAATTGAGGTTGGCAGGAATTTCCACCAGCGTGCTTTCCGGCACCGTTACAAACTCCGCTTGCGCGCCGCCGCCGGTGATACCAAACACGCGCTGTCCAAGTTTCCACATGCGTGCCTCGTGGCCGACTTCCATAACTTCACCGGCGAATTCGAGGCCCGGAATGTCCTGCGGATAACCGGGCGGCGCGGGATACCGGCCCATGCGCTGCAGGATGTCAGCGCGATTCAAACCTGCAGCATGCACCCGCACTCGCACTCGATCAGCAGTCGCCGGCGGCGCATCCGGAACATCGCGGACTTCGAGTCCTTCGGTCCCGCCAAACGAAACTATTGTGATTGCGCGCATTCTTAACTATCTATAACGACTGACAAAAATCCGGTGGGCCGCTTCTAGTTTGATTAAGGAACGACGTTCCTGCTCACCGCGCGATTCTTGTCTCACGATGCCTAGGTATTCATTAGCGCTACGATTAAGAAGCGGTAAGACTGGAGACTTATGAAGTCGTCATAAGGGGATCTTACAGACCCGTCCGGATCCAAACACAACGTTGTCAATAGCGGCAGGCGTATTTCAGGATTTGGGTTACCGGTTTCAGAAGGCTTTAACTTACTTGAGTCCCAGCATCTTCTTGACCTGGTCCGTACTGTAGTGTCGTTTGCCAAAATTCTGCGCACGTGCCTCTAACAGGTCGAGATAGTCTATTAGATCCTCTAACTCCTCGCGCAGTTCGGCAATCCTCTCGATTACGTACTTCTGCTCCCGCTGGAAGCGATTCTTGTTGACAACAGCACTACTCATAAACATGCTTCCGATGGCCTATCTTTTGGATCACGATTGTATCATCTTCGATATCAAACAAAATCCTATAATCACCCATACGCAGCCGATAACCGAAGTCAGCTTGCCGCAGCCGCTTGATATTGCCGCTTAAGCTGCTTTCGAGGCGAGATATCTTTCGAACGATTTGTGACGCCGCGGTCTTTGGCAAGTCGCGAAGATTGTCGACCGCCAGCACCGCGTATTCGACGTGAAATCGCCTCGCACTCATGCAGTACTGAAAGGATGTCTACAATAATTTCCGCGCGTGTTTCAGGACGTTATCAACGTTGAATCCCAGATTCTTCAGTGCCACATCGCCCGGAGCGGACGCACCAAAACGATCGAGGCAAATCACGTCACCCTTCGGGCCGACCCAACGATCCCAGCCCTGGCGCACTCCGGCTTCGACAGCAAGACGGGCGGTAACCGATGGCGGCAGAATCTGATCCCGATAATCCTGCGATTGCTCTTCGAACAATTCAGTGCACGGCATCGAAACCACACGCGTGGGCACGCCATCTTTCTGCAATTGCTCGCGTGCTTCCAGAGCGAGGGAGACTTCAGAGCCGGTGGCAATCAAGATTAGCCGGGGTGTCTCGCCTGACCCTGCGCCCTCCCTCACGGTCGGGCTACTGACACGATTGACGGTCGGGCTACTGACACGATTGACGGTCGGGCTACTGACATGATTGACGGTCGGGCTACTGCCCAGTTCGCTTTGCACCCTCCCCGACGGTCGGGTTTCTGCGACGGCCTCAGCCAAAACATACGCGCCGCGGCGCAAACCTTCAGCAGAACTGAATTTCTTTCGATCAATCAGGGGCACCTTCTGCCTTGTCAGAGCCAAAGCCGTAGGTGCTTCGCGTCGCAGAATTGCCAGCCGCCAGGCTTCGCGGACCTCGTGCACATCCGCCGGCCGAATCACGAACAGATGAGGAATCGCCCGCAGTGCTGCGAGATGCTCGATCGGTTGATGCGTCGGGCCATCTTCACCAAGCCCGACCGAATCGTGTGTGAAAACGTAAATGACCTGCACTTCTGAAAGACAGGCGAGCCGAATCGACGGTCGCATGTAATCCGAAAAAGTCATGAACGTGCCACCATAAGGAATCAGCCCACCGTTCAGAGACATGCCCGTCAGAGTGGCCCCCATGGCATGTTCGCGCACACCGAAGTGCACAATGCGGCCGTCGTAGCGGCCGGCTTCGAAATCGCCGCTGTCTTTGATGTCGGTGTTGTTTGATACGCCGAGGTCGGCCGACCCGCCAATGAGCATCGGCAGGTGCGGCGCGAGGGCATTGATTACCTTACCGCTGGCAACGCGCGTCGCTACGGGTTCGGCATCTTCAAAACTCGGTAGATGCTTCTCCCAGTCATCGGGAAGCGCACCACTCATCGTCTGCTCCCAAAGCTTTCCGAGGTCTGAATGTTTGTCCTTGTATTTCGTAACTAACTCCGACCACTCTTTCTCTTGCTGTGCACCTCGATCGATCGCTTCGCGAAAATGCGCAAGCGCTTCATCCGGAACGTAGAACTGTTTGTCTTCGGGCCAACCAAGATGCCGTTTGGTTTCCCGCACGGCTTCCTCGCCCGGCGGATCACTATGAGCCTTGCGCGTGCCGGCAGTGGGCATTCCATAACCGATGGTTGTCTTGACAGAAATCAGCGACGGGCGATCGGCAACCGACTGGGCGTCGCGAATTGCTACTTCGATTGCTGCCAGATCGTTTCCGTCGTCGACGGTTGAAGTGTGCCAGCCGTAAGCCTCAAATCTTTTTGGTACATCTTCAGAAAAAGCCAGATCGGTAAACCCTTCGATTGTCACGTGATTGTTGTCGTATAAATAGATTAATTTCCCGAGTTTCAAATGACCCGCCAGTGATGCTGCTTCTGACGCCACGCCTTCCATCAAATCGCCGTCAGACGCGATCGCATAGATGTAGTGATCGATCAGGGAAAAATCTTTCTCATTGAATTTTGCTGCGAGGTGCGCGGCGCCCATCGCCATGCCCACACCATTGGCAAACCCTTGCCCCAGCGGACCGGTGGTAATTTCAACGCCGGGCGCCAGACCGTATTCCGGATGACCAGGCGTTTTCGATCCCCACTGGCGAAAGTTCTTGATCTCGTCGAGCGACAAGTCGTAGCCGGTCAGATAAAGCAACCCGTATAGCAACATGCACCCATGGCCGGCCGATAGTAAAAACCGATCTCGGTTTTCCCACTTGGGATTGCGCGGGTTGTAGCGCATGAACCTGGTCCATAAGACATAGGCCATCGGCGCCGCTCCCAAAGGTAAGCCCGGATGGCCTGACTTCGCTTTCTGCACCGCATCGATGGCCAGCGCGCGAATCGTGTTGATGCACAATTGATCAAGTTCGGGTGTGACTTCCGATTGTTTCTGCATTATGGCGCTCATGTCAGGTTTCACTGTTTAGACGACGGACTTGTCCGTCGAAAGTTTTTCGCGATGTTTCAACCGGCGGACAAGTCCGCCGGCTAGAGGCACAGCGAATTTGGCTTCTTGTAAGGTGCTTGCTGTTGTTCGATCACCCGCGCGTAAATCGCATAACGCGTCGTGTCCGGTTCACAAGCTTCGCCCAACTCAGAGTAAGTGTCTATTTCGCCAATCGCTTCCAGCGCAAGCAAAGCCTGCCACGACACAATGCTTCGCGTGTAACGAATGAGCGCCTCGAAAGTTTTCAAACGGGCTACTGTGGAGGCTTGACGACCTTCTTTGTCTTATCAACTACCTTCT
>Ga0137378_10000063_pt1 | contig 58382 bp, 47 predicted proteins | sample SagtaG_21_FD_104813 | JGI IMG/M metagenome (GOLD analysis project Ga0137378, IMG submission 104813) | Vadose zone soil microbial communities from Sagehorn Ranch, Mendocino, California, USA - Sage2_L_60_16 metaG | ecosystem: Environmental > Terrestrial > Soil > Vadose zone | place: USA... | reverse complement strand
GCTGCTGGCGTGAAGTTCCGTCGCGACGACATCGTAAGCGGGCCGGGCGGTTCTCAGATTTGGGTTGTTGATCCGTCCGGCAATCTCATCGAAGTGTTCCAGCCAAAAGAATGACGTACCGTTCCATTGACCAAGCCGCGAGCATCAAAGCGGTTTCTCCGGTGTGAACATCATCTGGGTCCTCAGAAGTGGCGTTGACCTTGATGTGTGGAGTTAAGACTAACGTGGTCACGGCAATCGAAATCACTGACCGCTACGGCGCTGACAGTCCGCAGTTCAAGCCTCTTGTAAATGCCACCGCTCGCAACTTTGTGATGAATCAAGTGAGCGCAGACAAAGCCTATTTGTCGCACGCGAACCTGAAAACGGTTGTGGACAATAACGCGATGCCTTTTTATCCCACTCAACTCGAACAGTCGCACCGGAAAGGGTCATTCTATTTGTGGAAACAGATGTTTCACGTCTATTCCTACAATCAAGACCGCTTCATGGAGTGCTATCACAAGCGCTCAAATGTCGAATCTACCTTCTCGATGATTAAGGCTAAGTTTGGCGACCGTCTGAGAAGCAAGACCAAAACGGCGCAAATCAATGAAGCCCTGTGCAAAGTGTTGGCGCATAATCTCTGCTGTGTTATACAGAGCATCTATGAACTTGGCATAGAGCCTAGTTTCTGGTCTGAACAAAATGGGCTTGCTCACTGATGTCCTCAAAGAAGTTCCGCTTTCGGCTGAACTTCGCAAGAAGATAGCAAAGATTGAGGCGGAGAACGACGGCCTCAAGACGGAGAACGTGATTCTCAAAGATAACCTGCGCGAAGCAAAGGCGCAGATAATAAAGCTCGAGAAACGAATCAATGAATTTACGCATAATCCTGAGCTTGATGAAACCGACATCCTAATCTTGAAAGAAATTGCCCTCACTAGCGATCCGGCCGCCTCATACCTTGCTGAGAAACTCAACCTTAACTTGGCGATGGTCGAGTTTCGTTTGCAACGACTGATCGATATTGATTATCTCAGCATTTGGAGCATCGGCGGCGCTGAGCGTTATTCACTTCAGCCAAAGAGTCGGGAATATCTAATTAAAAACAACCTAATCTCATGACCCAGTAGTTCGTCGTTTGACTCAGAAGTCAGACCCGAATTGAACTTTTGGGGCAAAGCTGGCCGACTGGCCGACTGGCAACTAAGTATACAGTGATAACTTAGTATCCGGCTTCCAAAATTTATGCTAAGACGCATTCGGCAAGCGCCCATCTTGTAGGCTTTTGTGAGACTTTCCGCATATTTCTCAATTCCTCTCTCGCTGGAAACTAAGAAAAAGTTGGGCAGCTCCGCTTTCTGGATACCGGGTAACCACTGGTCGAAGCTCAATTCAATAACTGGCTTCTCGATCGTTCTTCACAGCTAACCTTCATTATTTCTTCACTTGCGTTCGGTTTTGCGCTCAAAGTCTCGCTTGGCACAGGCCTTGTACTGTCTCTACCCCGAACAAGGACAGAAAAATTATTCGCAAAAACGTTTGCGAGAAGTTTTGAAAGCGACCGAACCCCTTCAGGAGCAAAGAAATGATTAGCCTAGTCTCAGCCAGCACCGCCACCCCACAAAACAAATTCAGCACTACTGAGTTGGTAGCTTCGATTATGCACAAACTTTCGCCCGAGCTCATCAACACGATTTGCTCGCTCGGCGTCGATAATCGCTATTCAACAATGGACAATTATGCGGACTTTTTGACTGGCGCACCTATGAATGCAACCAGCTCAACCACTGAGCTCGGCGTCGATGCCACCCGCAAGTGCATTGAGGAATGGGGCGGCGACCCGTCGCAGATTGGCTTGCTCATCGCGGCAACGAATACTCCGGACCATTTACTTCCCTGCCTGGCTTCTGAAGTGATGGGCAGAACTCATGGTCAGCTTTCGCGCTCGCTGCGCACCGTCAGCATGCAGGCACAGGGTTGTTCGGTCCTGCTCAAGTCAGTGGAGGTGGCAAGTTGGTATCTGGCAGCCAACCCGGGAAAGATGGCGGTGGTGTTGATGGCTGAAGCGCACACGCCGTATGTTGCTCCCCTGCTGCGCGACGAATACTTCGGCTATCGCGAGATCGCGCGGATGCGCAAGAACGACAAGCTCGATGATAAAGGTTTCCACCAGGAGCGAACTGATACCACGCTGGCCATCCAGTCAATGCTGTTCGGTGACGGCGCTGTAGCTCTACTGCTCGGCACGGATCAGGCCGGTAAGCCTTCGTTCGGACCGATTTCGCACTTGACGAATGATTCGCCGGACGATGTGAATCTGTTGACGATGTGCAGCAACAGCTCGCATCCCGCGCTGAAAGGTAAGCCGCAGTACTTCATGCGGCCGGCGGTTCCGGTTCGCGGCGCGCATTACGCGGTCACCACGATCAATGACGTGTTGCACGACCCGATGTCGCCGGTTTCGGATTTGAGCCAGGTTGATGATTGCCTGATTCACACCGGCAGCAAAAAGATTCTCGATGGCGTCTGTTCGCAACTGCGCCTCGACACCGATTCGACTAAAGTGCACAAGTCTTACGACGTGCTGGAAAACTACGGCAACTTGTCCAGTGCTTCGACCGGATTCATGCTGGCCGGAAAAAAAGAATGGGCTGGCCCGGCAATGGTCGTAGGTTTCGGCGTCGGCTTCGCCGCCAGCGCAGGTCTGATGACCATGAACTAGGTACAGAACCGCTCGCAGTAGCGAGCGGGTGGTCAGTACCACCTGCGTTAGCGGGTGGGTAACCGGGGCAGTAGCCCGACCGTGAGGGAGGGCTCAGAAAGCAAGAGTCAGAAAGGAAAACGGCCATGACTAATTTAGCAACAACTTCGACGCACACAATGGTTCAAGAATCACGCCACCTGGCAAGACATTCCGACGGAGCGCCGATGGTAGTTACTCGGCTGTCGGGTTGGATCGACATAGGTGAAACGAACGCAACGACCCCATCGTGGATTATTCGCACGCGCACGCACGAGTCGGCGCGATAGAAAGTTGCGCCATAGAATTGAAATCTCCCACGACGGCAACGTTTCTTGGAAAGACAGGAGAGCCTGGCGAGGCAAGCGGAGCCACCGCGATGTGGGAGTAGAAATGGATTTCGACACCCTCGGGGAAATAATAGCAACCCGCACACTTTATTTTGTTGATGAAGGAAACCTCCGAAGAACCGTCAGTGTGCTCGTTGGCAAACCTCAACCATCGCCCGACTCAAGCGCATATCAATGCCCCTTCCAAGTTATCGGCTTAGGCAGTCAAAAGACTCACCTCGCGCGCGGCAACGATTCCATTCAAGCACTGCAATCGGCAATGAGTTTGATCGGCGGCAATTTAAATCGACTCAACCAGGAACTTGGCGGTAAGTTGAGATGGAATGGCGATCAAAACGGCGACCTCGGTTTTTTTTAAGAAGCTGCAAAAACCAGGCAAGCTTACAAAGCCTCACACACCTGAATCGCTTACAAAATCACACGCTCGCCGCGCCTCTGTTAAAGAAAAAAATCTAACGAAAAAACGTTGACAGATTACTTGCCAGATAAATAAACTGCGCCCGCTCGTAGCAACTCAGTATCGTTCTTCATAGTGATTCGCAAACTCCCGCGACCTCCTGCGAAGGAACGCTTCTTCCCGAGATCGCCTTAATTGAGATCGATTCATGTCTCGCGAATCGGTCCCAACGAAAGGACGGCACCAAATGTTCTCCCTCTCGCCCCGGAAATTTCATAGCATCTTAATACTGCCGGCATTAGTTTCCTTGCTCGCCCTGATCGGCGCGAAAGTTTTAGTCAACAATCCGCCGGTAGCAAATGACGACAGTTACACGTGGCACAGATTCGGAACCATCGGGCCGGTACTGGCGAACGATTTTGATCCTGACGGCGACCGGATGACTGCGTCGGTCGTCACTTCTCCATCACATGGCTCGCTCTTTGGTCTCGATGGAAACTCTTTTCTCTATGGGTTAACCGATACAACTTTCGTCGGGACGGATTCTTTTACTTACAGAGCCTGTGACCCTCTACAAGCCTGTTCGAATATCGCCACGGTCACGATAACCGTCGTCAACCAGGCGCCCATAGGAAACAATGACACCTATACAGTTCATGGCACCACGACTATCGGACCAATGCTTGCCAATGACTTCGATCCCGACGGAGATCAGATCTCCTATGATCCGCTCACCTTTCCGACCCACGGCAGTCTGTTCGGCCAGACACAGCCGGACAAAAAGAGTTACACCCCTAACCAGGCTTATGTTGGTCCAGACAGCTTCACTTATAAAGTCTGTGACAGCCTTAACCTTTGTTCCGCACCGGTCACGGTCACCATCAATGTTGTCAATCAACCCCCGGTTGCTGCAGATGATGCCTACACTATTCGTGGCGGCGGAATAATCGGTCCTTTCCTTGTGAACGATTACGATTCTGATGGTGACAACTTAAATCCTGCGCCTGATGTTTTGACCTTCCCGTTGCATGGAAAGCTCTACGGTCTCGAAGAACCCGACAAGAAAAGCTACAGCGCTACTCCAGGTTTCGCAGGGACAGACAGCTTCACCTATAGAATTCGGGATGATTTCTGGGCGTATTCGGCGCCTGCGACCGTAACACTGACCGTTCTGCCGAACGACGGACTAGAGAATTGCGGCACAGGATCTTGCCAGTCCGCCCTTGGCGGCATGCCACCGAATGATGTTGGTGAACCGATTAACGTCACCAACGGCAATATGTACCTGCAGCAGACTGACTATCAACTGCCCGGCATCGGTCCGGCAATAAATATTACGCGCACTTACAACTCTATCTCGCAACGCATAGGATTGTTTGGCAAGGGCTGGTCCACAGCTTTTGACGAATCGATCCAGATTTATAGTTCGACCTTCCTGCGCCTGTATGCGCCCGATGGCCAGGCGACCAATTTCATGCGCTCGATCGATTCGGGACCGCTTGCGGCGGTGGAAGGCGATTTCCATGGCTCCTTAGCTCAAAACGGCGACGGCAGCTTCAGGGTGGCGTTCAAGGATGGAAGCGTTCACCGATTTAGCTCGACAGGAAAGCTACTTTCCTTTACCGATCGCATGGGCAATCAGACATCAGTGGCTTACGACATTAACAGCCGGGTAATCTCGATTACCGATCTCTTTGGACGTGTTCTCACCGTCACGCCCGACGCCAACGGCCGCGTGAGCGCGATCAGCGATGCGGTCGGAAACATCGCTAACTACACTTACGGGGCCAGCAATGAGTTGCTGACCGTGAGTTATCCGGACACTTCGGGTTATCACTTCGGCTATACGACCGCGAATGGCAACCTCGTGTTAGCTTCGGTGACCGATGCCCTGGGCAATGTGCTCGAATCTCACACCTATGATGCACAGGGCCGCGCGTTAACTTCGGAAAGGCAGGGTGGCGTTGAGCATTTCCGTCTCAGTTTCGTAAGCGCCACTGAGACGGATGTGACCGATGCGTTGGGTCATGTGACGAAGTACTTCTTCGACAAAACCAAGGGCCGTAACGTGGTTACCAGCGTGCAAGGCCTTTGCAGTTGCGGCTCCGGTTCGCAGATGCAGAGCTGGACTTATGACAACCAGTTGAACGTCGTCAGCCATACTAACGCCCTCGGACAAATTGCAACTTACACCTACGACGCCAGCGGCAACGAGTTGAGCGCCACGGGCGTACTAGGTACTTCGAGTTTCACTTACAACCAGTTCGGCGAAGTGTTGACTGCGACTGATGCAATGAACGGCGTAACTACGAACACCTATGATGCTGCCGGTAATCTGCTCTCCGTCACAGACGCGCTGAATAATACGACTACCTTTACGTACGATCCTCCGGGTGAGCTGCTGACCATGACAAATGCGCTAGGCAAAGTTACGACGCTCACATGGGACACGAGTGGGCGGCTGACTCAGGTGAAGGATGCGCTCGATAACGCAACAACGTTTGCGTATGATGCCCGGGCGCGACTGACCAGCGCGACTAATGCCCTCAACTTCACCACCAGCTACGCATACGACGCCGCGGGCCGGATGAACAAGATCACACGGCCTGACAACACATTCATCACCTTCACGTACGATCTCGCCGGGCGGCGCACAAAAATTACGGACGCGCTGAACAACATCACCAGCTTTGCTTACGATGGAGCTTATCGTTTGACCAGCCAAACTGATGCCCTGGGCAAGTCGGTCAGCTACATGTATGACTTAATGTCCAACCTGACTGCTGCGACCGATCAACTCGGACACACTACCAACATCGATTACGACGAGTTCAACCGGCCCATAAAAACCACATATCCGCCTGCCCTGACTGGCGGAACTCGCTTACAAGAAACCGTCGAATATGATGCCGTTGGGAATGTCACCAAACGCACGGATACTGCGGGACGTACGACGACGTTCACGTACGACAACGCCAATCGGCTCATCATGCTGATCGACCCAGCCCTGCAGGTAACGCAGTACGAATACAATCCGCGATCGAATGTCACGGCGGTCGTCGATGCGCTCAGCCAGCGCTATGAATTTGGTTATGATGCAATGTCGCGCGTTACTTCCACGACCCGCGCGGGAATGATGATGTCATTTGCTTATGATGCAGTGGGTAATCGCATTCAGCGCACCGACTACAACAACATGACCACGAATTACAGCTATGATGAGCTGAATCGCCTGACTACGATCACCTATCCCGACGCGACAACTGTGACTTACGCTTATGACAAATTGTCGCAGATGACTGCGGCAACAAATTTGAATGGCACGGCAAGTTTTATCAATGATTCCTTGGGCCGTGTGACCAGCACCACCGATGTCTGGGGCCAGGCCATCAATTACACCTACGATGCTAACGACCGCCGCACCAGGATGAGCTTTGGCAGTACCACGAAGGCTACCTACACTTACGACGCGGTGAACCGGTTGACGAAGATCGTCGATGACTCGAAGAACGCCGTTTCATTTGCCTATGATGCCGCGAGCAAGCTCACCTCACGAACACTTCCGAACAGCGTGTTGACAACGTACACCTACGACGGCCTTGATCGCTTGACGCGATTGAAAGATGCGAAGGGAAACAAGCTCATCGCCGACAATAACTACACTTACAACCCTGCAGGTGCCATCACCCAGAACATTGATCAGAGCGGCACGCACGCTTACGGCTACGACGCGCTCGACCGGCTCACTTCCGCCACATACACAGGAACCGCTGCTGAGTCTTATGCCTACGATGCTGTAGGCAACCGCATGTCGTCGCAGCTCAGCGCCACGTATGGTTACCAGCCGTTCAACCGGCTCGCTACTACCACGACCGCGAGCTACTTGTACGACAACAATGGCAACCTCATGACCAGGACTGAAGGCTCAGGAACGACGCATTTTCAGTGGGACTTCGAAAATAGGTTAACGCAGGTGGTCACGCCGTCCACTGGGAGTGTCAGTTATAAGTACGATGCCCTGGGTCGTCGCGTGCAGAGCACGCCTTCAATGGGAGCTTCCACGAACTTCATCTACGACGGTGATGATGTGACTCAGGACAGGGTTAGCGATGGGACGATTACGGAATACCTCAACGGACCTGGAATCGATAATAAGATCCGGCAAAAAGGGGCGTCGAACAAGACGACTTACTACTTCACCCAGGATCATCTGGGCAGCACCACCACCTTGACCAACCCGAACGGCGCGCTCGTCGAACGTGAAAGTTACGACGCCTACGGCAACAGCGCCGGAAGTACAAGAACTCGCTACGGTTTCACCGGCCGTGAGCGTGACTCGCTGACGGGTCTAATGTACTACCGAGCACGCTGGTATGATCCGCAGCTCGGAAGATTCATCTCAGAAGATCCGATCGGCCTCGGCGGTGGAATCAATCAGTTCGCGTACGTCAGCAACAATCCACAGAATAGGATTGATCCGTCCGGTCTATATGAGATCGATGTCCATTACTATTTGACGTATTACCTTGCGCTGAAGACAGGTTGTTTCAAAGATTGGGAGGCTCACGAGATCGCTAATGAAGATCAAAGAACAGATGAGGATCCCAATACGAGGCCTGGGTATGGTGATACGGATCAGCAGCGGGTGCAAAACAGAGTGTTCCACGCTTTTCATCCGGGCGCGGCGGAAGGTGTCGGCTCGCCCTTGCTTTGGCAGGGAGCTATGAACGAAACCAGCGGACATCAATGGATCGGTCGGTACCTGCACTATTTGCAAGATACTTTCAGTCATGCCGGCTACACTGACGATGCCAGGGGCCATTCACCGTTGAATGTGCGAAATGGCGGGCCGTATGGGGATCATGCTAACGACAAGACCGCCTCGGACCCTGCGAAGGCTATGAGAATGGCAGGCGCTACCTGGAAGGCCCTGGTAAATTACGCGAAAGCTAAGAAGTGTGGCTGTAATCCAAGGTGGGATAACTCGTGGTGGAAACAGATAAATGACTTTATCAATGTGGATACTGCTGACCCACGCTCATCAACCATCGATGCAATGAGGCAAACGTTAGCGAATCCGGGATTCGGCGATCCTGTCGCGTTGATAAGGAAGAGACGAATTCTTGGATTGCCCGATAGATACTCCGGCGAGTGGTAGAAAAAGGTTAGGACTGAAGGCACATCGCTGGTTTTTTCATGATCTATCCGCATCTTGCTGATACAGGAACAGCAAGTCTTTTCGTTTGTCTAGAAAACACGCGTTTGTGAAATGGGCTTCAGACGCTTTCTTAAATTCTTTTCGATTGCGTTAGCTTTTCAGATAGCGGTACAGCTTATTGTCTCCCCCTTGCTAGGCACTTTATTCTCCGAAAAAAGGCTTCCTGACTTCCTGGACTTTTACGTCTACTATCCTTTCATAAACGCGGTCATCAAATTAGGCGGATACGAGGGAGAATCCTCGATGATTTGGCCGCCGGTCTTCGGCACAGCATTGGGTATCCTCTTTTACTCTGTTTTGCTTGGTCTTCTACTCGCTTTTGTTACGCGCAAACATAGTTAGAGTTCCCTTCAAAGGGTTCCGGCGGGCCCGATTATCGCGAGATTAATAGCTATGAATTGGAGATTAAGAGACAAATTTTGAGTGTTCCGTGGAGATAGGAAGATGGTCCGGTTTTTTCTTGGACTTTTATTTGGCGTGGTTTTAACCGTGGAGGCTCTTGCTTTTGCTGGAGTAGGACACGGGAGTTATGCCCCGATGGTTTTTGTTGCCTCCGTAACCGCCTTCATACCGCTTCTTGGCCTAGCTGCAGGCCCGCTGCTTTGGGCCTTCTACTTCCTGCTGATTCCAAATTTAGAGAGACCGAGAAGTAGAGCCATCGCCTTGTCACTGGTGTTGCTGGTCCACTTCCTACCGGGCTTCTGGGTTGCGAGTGAAGATCCTGCCTTTAGCCGCGGAGATTCGAAGCTTCTGTTGATCTTGGGAATCTCAGTTCTTGTAACAATCGGCTCCTTACTATTCTTTTCCTTTAGACGCAAGACGGCTGGGACCTGAGTCGCCTCGTTCACTTCGCTGACGCCTTCTGCCGGAAGTGTGAGCTACAACTACTCGTTAGGTCGGCGAGTCCAGAGCGCGCCAAGCAATGGGCGTCTCAACACACTTTACCTGGGATGACAACGATGTCGCTCAAGGCAGAACCAGTACAAAACTCATCGTCGAATACCTGAATGGAGCTGGCGTCGACAAACAAGATTCGGCAGAAGACCGGTAACACGCTTTACTAGTTCACCCCAGGATCAGCTGGGCAGCAACACCACCGCGCCAGTCTCCTTTTTGGTTTTGCAGGATTGGTTCTAAAAGGGGGTCGCTAAATCGGAGAACCATGACGAGCTGATGATGGAACGACGCTATTGCGGTGACGACGGCGCTGGTTCCTCAGACACGCAAACCCAAGCCGTTGCAAACGCGCGCGATTGTGCCGGTCACCTGATCGAAATCGAACGGCTTGCCGATGATGCCGGCAACCAGATCAAGCTCGCCCGAAGGTGGTTGGGCCGTGGCACCGTAACCAGTCACCAGGACAACCGGCAACTCGGGCCGCTGCTTGCGGATTGCGCGCGCAGTTTCCCAACCATCCATTTCCGGCATAGCTAAATCGGTGAATACCAAATCAAAATCGTCGTTCGTTACTTTTTCGAGCGCCTCACGACCACCTTCAGCGGTCACGACTTTATGGTCCAAATCCAAGAGCATGTCCGCAAGCGTTTCACGTACGAAGGGTTCATCATCGACTACCAGCACCGAGAGAGAAGAGGTCTGCATGCTGAGTCGATTATCGGCAGTCAAAGATTCGGCCGACTCGGCCAGAGGAAGGTCTATGTAAAAAGTGGTTCCTTTTCCAGGTTTTGACTCAACAGTGATCAAGCCTTCGTGACGCTCGATGATTCCATAGCTTACCGCCAATCCGAGACCTGTACCATGCATTCCTTTCGTCGTGTAGAAAGGTTCAAAGATCCGTTCCCGCACTTCTTCCGTCATACCGGTCCCTGTATCCGCGAAACGCAAGCGCAGTAGCCCGGCCTGCCGGCGGCAGCTAATTTTGAGAGTGCCGCCTTGCGGCATGGCATCGACGGCGTTAACGATCAAGTTCACGAATACCTCGCGCAATTCGGACGCGTTACCGCGCACAGAAACGCCGTCTTCAGCATTCAGGGTCACTCCGACGTTAATGCCGGCGGCGCGCGCTTCGTTCTGCCAGCGCGTGCGCGTAATCTCGATCGCGTCGCGCAGCAAGCCCGCCATGTCGAGCAATTCAGGCTCAGCCACCAACGATTTTCGTGCGAAGGTTTGAATGCGCCGCACAGTTGCGGCGGCATCCTCAGCCGCGGTCACGATAATACCGAGACTGCGGATCAGCTCTTCGTCTTCAACCCGCCGCAGGATAAGTTGGGCCCGTCCGAGAATCGCCGCGAGCGAGTTATTGAAATCATGAGCTACGCCGGAGGCGAGCTGACCCAACGCGCGCAATTTGTCCGCGCGAGCGGCACGTTCGCGTTCCTGCTTTTGATCGGTGATGTCGTGGGCAATTCCGAGCACGCCGGTGGTTTGGCCATCAACGATAATCGGCGCACTGTTCACTAAAGCGTAGCGAACGCTGCCGTCGCGTGCTTTGTAACGTGATTCAAAGCTCTGCGGCTCACCTCGCAAGGCTGCGGCGAAACGTTGGCGCCGCATCTCGCAATCGTCTTCATGGGTGCGCTCAAGAAAGTGGCGGCCAATTACTTCGTTCAGTTGATATTCGGTCATATCCAGCATTGCCTGGTTGCACCACTTGTAATGACCTTCGGTGTCGAGGGCGTAAATCGCTTCACGCGCGCTCTCGAGAATATTCTTCAACAATGATTGGCGCTCGCGCGCAACCGCCTGAACTTCCCTGAGTTCCGACAAATCGCGGGCGGTGCAAACGGCGGCGATGGTTTCACCGCGCTCGTCCAAAACCGGCTCTACAGTAACCAGGACGGGTCGATTCAAGTGCTGTGGAACTACCTCAACGTTAATCCTTTCCGATTGACGCAGCGCCTGCTCGACAATACACGCCGCATCGTCTGAGCTCGCCCGCAAAATGTCGCAACATTGCCGCCCAAGAATCAATTCCGGTTGCGTGTTTTCCATGGCAGCGCCGGCCCGATTAACCCGAATCAAGCGCCCAGCCCGATCAAAAATGAAAATGCCGTCAGACATTGCATCGAAGGTTGATTCCCATTCTTTCTTGGCGCGCGCCACGATTTCAAACAACTCAGCCTGAGCAATACCGGTGGCCAATTGAGCGGCAACCGATTCGACGAGGAGGATTTCATCTTCGTCCCAACGACGAACCAAGTCGGTTTGATGAATTGAAATTACGCCGCGAAATTCTTCATTAACGGTGAGCGGATAATCAATCTGCGATCGCACTCCCGTCTGTTTGGCGTGAGCGCGTACGCAATTCAGAAACTCCGCGGGCCCATCAGAAAATTGCCCGGGATCAGTAATCACGAGAGGCTTTTGTGACTTAAGAAAATGATCGCGCAAACGGTCGTTGTATTCTTCATCAGACGAGCTGACACTTTTCGATCCCGGCGCTATATATTCGCTCTGGGCTGACGATTGCTCGCTGCGCGCATCGTACAGCCGAACTTGCACGCACGAGGCAGAAAGCGCCTGTCCCAGTTCTCGAGTGGCAGTATCAAGTACTTCGGTGAGGCTGAGCGACGCGCGAATCGCCACGCTCAGTTTGTTAACAAGAGCTTCACGCATCGAGGTGGACTCGGCTTTTTGATAAAGCCTTGCCTGACGAATTGCGATACCTGTTTGATCCGCAGCCGCTTTCGCCACTTCGATATCGATTTCGCTCCAGTGGCGCCGTTTCCTGGTGGTAGACAAGGCGAATGCTCCGAGCAACTCATCACCGACCGAAACCCCAACGTACATGATGGATTTGACATCAAATCGCTTCAGTATTCCCTGATATAGGTCTCGGATCGTTTCATCGTTCGCCACATCGTCGAAGGCGAGCATGCCGTACTTTTCCATCGCCGCATTCAGCCCCTGAACCTGGGGGAGGTCAAAATCGCTGCCGGCGGGCATTACGTCCGCTACGTGATATTCGGCTACGTTGACTACTCGCCCGGCCTTTTCATCTTTCATGAAAAGCGAACAACGATCGACCTCGAGATGCGCACCCAGTTCTTTGACCGCTGTCTCAAAAACCTCCGACACATCAAGCGTCCGTCGCACCGCCTGCGAAATTCGGTTGGTCAGAGCAGCCCGCTGAGCTTGTCCGGATAGCACTTCTTCAGCCAATTTGCGTTCGGTGATGTCCCGGTCCGCGCCACGATAACCGATCAAATTGCCTTGCTGATCCAAAACAGGCAGGCCATTGGACTCAAGATAGCGATAGCCGCCATCCTTGTGTTTCCAGCGCAGAACTAAACCAGTCCACCCACTCTTCTCACTAATCCAATTCGGCAGCAGTTCTTTGATCTGCTGGCAGTCTTCATCATGCATCAAGGCGAATGCGCTGGCTCCGAGAATCTCCTCCGAGGTGTAGCCTAAAATCTGTTCGATGGCTGGATTTGTGTAGGTGTGCTTTCCGTCCAGGTTGAGGGCCCAGATCCATTCGTTAGTTGTTTCAACAATCGAGCGAAATTTTTCTTCACTATCTCTAAGTGCCTCTTCCGCACCTTTGCGGGCGGTAATGTCACGCGCGACACCCTGAACTCCAACGGGTTTTCCGCTCCGATAGATCAGACGCGTGCTGACTTCCAGCGCGACGCGATGCCTGGCTTTGGCAAAGATCTCCAACTCGTAGACTGTAGCGATCTTCTCCTGGGTTTTCCGCGCCAGCATTTCTCTGGCTGTATCGACGTATTCGGGTGTTAGCACATCCACGATATTCATCCGCAAGGCTTCTTCCCGCGTGTAACCCGTAACTCGCTCGCCCGACTTATTCAGTGAAGTAAAGTTGCCACTGAGATCGTGAGTGTAAATAATATCGTTGGCGTTTTCGACGAGCTCCCGATAACGCTCTTCGCTTTCGCGTGCGGCAACGGCCGCCTGCTTTCGTTCGGTGATGTCATTCGCGGAAACCAGGTACGCCGGCCTGCCGGCAAATTCCAGTCTGTGCCAGTTCACCTCAACATCGATGAGCGTGCCGTCCTTTTTTCGATGTTTCCAGACGCCCGCCGCATCGTGAATTCCAGTGTTCTTCTTTACATAGTCAAGTAGCGCGGGCACTTCTTCGTCAGGCCGAATGTCCAACACGGTCATCCGCAGAAACTCTTCGCGAGAATAGCCATAGTGCTTTACCGCCGCATCGTTCACAGCCAGGAATTCCAGCGTCCGTTTATCACAGAGATACATCGGACACGGATTCGAGTCGAACAAGATGCGATATTCCTCATTTTGCTTTTGCAGGGCGGCCTCGGCCCGCTGACGTTCGGTAACGTCGCGAACGACGCCACGAACACTTACAAATTCTCCCTTTTCATTTCGCTCGAGTGTGACAATCCCTTCGAGGTGCCGCTGTTCACCGAGCGCATTCTTGAGGCAGTGCGTAAACCGAACCGGTTCGAAGGATTTGAGACTCTGTAGCGCAGCAATGTCGCGCGCGGCAGTATCTTCTCCGATGAAAACACTGAGTGGTTGGCCGATCAGTTCCGAAGCGGGACGACCAAAGAATCGAGCGCCAGCCTCGTTGATGCTGGTAATCCGGCCGCTCATGTCGCGCGTATAAATGATGTCAGCAGCGTGTTCGACGATATCACGATAGCGGCGCTCGGCGCGGTGACGTTCAGTCAGGCGCGCGACCTTGACTAGTAATTCTTCATGACGAAAGGGAATCTCTATGTATTCGTCGGCGCCGGCAGCGAATCCTTCCAGCAGATCAGCTTCTTCCTTGCGCAGTGCGCTCACGAGCAAAACCGGAATATCTGATGTGCGCGGATCATTCTTAATGCGGCGGCACAACTCGATCCCGTTCATCTTGGGCATCACCACGTCGCTAATGAGCAGATCGATTCGAAGTGTCGAAGTGATTCCGAGTGCCTGATGTGCATTCGTGGCGGATAGTATCTCGTATCCCTGCTGCTCGAGCATGTCAGTCAACAAGTCGAGTGCGACATGATCGTCATTAACGACCAGGACTGTCGATGGGTTTTCCAGATATCTATTCATCAGCAGTCGGCGCGCTGCAGATAGTAGGCGACAGCGGAAAGCTTTGAGGAGTACCGTCCAGCAAGGTCTTCGCGGACGGTCGAATTGGAATCAGGAAGAACCGGTAGCGCACATTTGCGCCCCGAGCACAACGTAGTATAGCAGAGCTAAAAACGGTTTGTCACTACGAAAACCGCTGTAGATTAAGGCTTTTTCGCTTTGGTTGAGGGTGCGGAATCGGGCGTTTTGGCGAAATAGCCCGGACGATAGTTCAGTTTAAGGTTCTCTTTGCGTATCTCGGGATTTATGATCTCGATCGCTACACGGCGATAGGAACCGTCCCGCGTTTTGTTCGAAGAGGAATACGCGATTAAATACTGTTCTCGCAAATCTCTTTCGATCTGCGCAAATGAGTCACGAAGGTCACGTTCATTGCGTGGGAAATAGGCGCGCCCACCGGTTCCTTCGGTAATCTTTTTCAACGCGCCTTCGTTAATTCCATACTGGTAACGGTCCCCGATACCAATTGCATAAATTAGTGCATCAGCTTTGAGGGCGCGACTGATTGCGTCATGCATGTGCACCTGGCTGACGGTGTCCTCACCATCGGTAAGCAAAATGATCGCCCGCCGTGTGTGCTCGGCTGAGGCAGAAAGCAGCTCGTTCGATGTCGCCCAGATGGCGTCCCAAATTGCCGTGCCGCTGGCCAGGTTCTGTTGGGTTCCCGAGATTGGCGGCGTTCCGCCGACTACTACGCCGCCACCAATGTAGCCAGAGGGAGCAACAAATTCGACCTGATCGATTGCTCGGCGTAACCGCGCGGCGTTTCCAGTCAAGCCCTGTTCAAGTGTCACCTCGCCAGTGAACGACACAACAGCAACTTCGTCCTTGTTCGGACGCAGCACTGACTCGAGGAACGAACGTGCCGCTGCTTTTTCTTCCGGCAGGGTTCGTTCTTCAGAGCCACTTGTGTCGATCAGTATCGCCAATGACAAGGGCAAATCGACGTTTGATTGAAACGTGAAGATCTGTTGCGGCACGCCATCCTCCAATACTCGCACGTCCTCGCGCTTAATGTTGCTGACGAAACGCTTTTGCCTGTCGGCAGCTGTAAAGAAGATGTTGGTGAGGTTCGTTTCGACGCGCAGGACTTCGTCCGAAGAAAGTGTTACCTCATCCTCTTTTCTCGGTTGAGGCGATGGAGATGGAGATGGAGATGCACTTTCGGTTCGACGCGGGCGGCTTTTATCCTGGGGTTCGACGGGGTTTTGCGCGCGCGACCGCAAAGCAGAGCCAGCGGTCAGCACCGCCAACCCGAGCAACGCAATCACCAAACCTATTCTCTTGAAAAACAATGCTTTCACTTTGCTTATTTGCTGGTGACGCTGTCAGCGACAGCCTTGTAACCGCGTTTTGTGCGCAACCGCAGACTTTCATGCCCATTGGTCAGCTTCACGTCCACGCGCCGATAGCTTCCATCGTAACGATCATTGGTAGGCCGATAAGTTATCAGATACTGCGACCGTAGCTCTCTCGCGATCTTTGTAAACGAACGTTCCAACGAAAGCATGTCGCCAGTAAAGAACGCGGTGCCTCCAGTTTCTTCACACAGGCGCACGAGGTCTTTGTCGCCCTTGTCCTTGACCTGACCGGACTCTACGCCCGGCACGGCGCCGGAAAGTCCTGCTTTGGTAGAGATAGCGAACAGGGTTGTTTCGGTTCGTTGGGCGATATCGATCGCGTCGTTTATATCGGCGCGGCTATAAGTATCATCGCCATCAGTAATGACAATCAGGGCGCGTCGTCCTTGCGCCGATCGCATTTTCTCGTCGCAGAATTGCCAGATCGCATCGTAAAGCGCGGTCTTCTCGCCGGTCTTCTTGATAGCAAAAACCGCGCGGTCCAGCAATTCAAGCCGGTCAGTGAAGTCCTGTCGCAGCGTAACCTGATCGTCGAAAGTAGCAAACAACACCCGATCTCTTTTTGGACGAACGACAGTTTGAATGAAGTTCATTGCCGACTCTTGCTCAAACTTTAACTTTCCGGCGGTCGAAGGTGACGTATCCATCAGCACCGCAACATACAGAGGCAGATTGTTGTTTTCTTCGGTAGTAAACGAATCGATTTGCTGTGGAACTTTGTCTTCGGAGATCAGGAAATCACTGGCGGCCAGCCCGGAAATAAGATTGCCCTTCTTATCGGTCACGGTAATTGGGAGTCGGACTCGCCGAACATTAATGATCTCGGGTTTCTCCTGGCTTTGCCCCGAAGTGGTCGCCGGTGGAACTCGCTTTTGCGGCTTAGGCTGCTGGGCCGCGGCTGATACGAGCAACAAAGACAAGACCAAGCAGCTTATGAAAACAAAATACGAAGATTGTCTCATTGATTGTAAACCGGGATTATGTTTGTCGTCGCAGCCAGGAATTCGATGCCATCGCCGGGCGCCGCCGTTGCCCTTCCAACCGATAGAACTTAGTATACCCGTCACAACTTGTCTATCTTCGCCGCCAGTACGAAATCGCTTTCCGTCAGACCATCGATCTTATGTGTCCAGATTGTTATTTCGGCCTTTCCCCACCCGAAACAAATATCAGGATGATGCCCTTGCGTTTCGGCAAGCTCACCCACGCGATTGACGAACTCCAGCGCCTCGCGAAAGTTTTTGCACTGGTACTCCTTGCGCAAATGATGTTCATTTACTGTTTCCCATCCCACCAGTTGCCCAAGAAGTTTGGCAATCTCGCCGCCCTTTAGCGGCGGGACCCCACCACGACATGGGACACATTGACGCTCAGCCAACTCAGTCATAATTGGTCCTCGAAAAATGTAAGTGCTAGGGTCAGACTGCTCATTTTATGGGGGAGTAACAGACTATCACAAATTGCCCGGGACAATAGCGCCTCCGCGCACACGGCTGACTTCTGGCAGTGCGTCTGCGATAATGCCCATCGCATAAGTCCATTTGTGATCAGAAGCAAGTTAGCATCGGTCTTAGAACTATGAGCGAAGCCCTGGACAAAGTGCGTGGTATTCGCGAATTGCCTCTCTTTCCGCTGCCGGTCGTCCTCTTTCCCGGCATGCCAATGCCGCTGCACATCTTTGAACCGCGTTACCGCAAAATGCTCACAGACATTCGCGCCGGAGACAATCTTTTTGGATTGTCTTATTTCGATAAAGATTCATCCGGCAAAGACATTCCTCAGGCCGGACATATTGGCTGCGTTGCCGAAGTGACTGAAACGCAAGCGCTGCCCGATGGACGATCCAACGTTCTCGCAGTCGGCGTGGTCCGCTATCAGGTCGAAGCTTATGTCGAGCGCGGTGATCCCTACCTGGTCGTGAAGGTTAAGTTCTTTGAAGATGATGACGAAAACGATCAGGGTCTGGCCGCGAGTGCGCGCGAAGTTGCCGGCATGTTCATGCGCGTGGCCAATTCAATTCGGATCATCAACGACGAGCGCGGGAACCTGCCCGACATTAGTGACACTGAGCCGCAAAAACTATCTTTTCTGGTAGCCGCGGCGCTGGAGATTGAAGTAGAGACAAAACAGGAGCTGCTGGAATTGCGCTCAACTTCTGAACGTCTGAATCGGCTGCGCGATTTGTTGGCGCGCGTGGTTAAAGGTTACGAGGAACGCGCGCGGCTGCATGGGATCGCCAAAGGCAACGGCCACGGCGGGAAGCAGATCGAAATCGAGTAGCATGGGCAAATAATGGCCTCGGCGAGGGCATTCTTATTAGTAGAGCCTGCGGCAATGCAACCCCCTGGCGATGACAAGACGATTACCGTCCGCGTCCTTTTCTTCGGTGCCGCGCGTGATGCCGTAGGTCGCGCGGAGGTTGACCTTAAACTTCATGCTCCAACTAATGGCGCCGGCGCTCTCAAGGAATTACTCAGTGCATATCCGGCGCTTCAGCGTTTCGGGAATTCACTACTGTTTGCACTAAATCAAGAATACGCGCGACCCGACCAGCCGATATCAGACGGCGACGAGTTGGCAGTTTTCCCGCCAGTAAGCGGTGGTTTCGCAGCCGCTGGCAGGGCGGATGTTTCGCCCGCACCAGCCGGGTCCGGAGATTTCTTTGAACTGACTGCGAATCCAATCGATGTTTGCGCTATCGTACGTCGAGTTGTGCTTCCTCAATGCGGCGCGACTGTCACATTGGACGGTTATGCACGCGAGTGGACTCGCGGTCGGCGCACGCTCTATCTCGTTTATGAAGCTTACGCGCCGATGGCTCTGAGCGAGATGAAAAGGTTAGCTGGAGAAGCCCACAACAAGTTTGAAATCGCGCACATCGGCATCGTCCATCGCACCGGACGTTTGGAAATAGGTGAGACCAGTGTGGTGATCGCCGTCAGCGCACCCCATCGGCACGCTGCGTTCGAAGCTTGCGAGTGGGCCATTCGCGAACTGAAACGCACCGTGCCGATTTGGAAAAAGGAGGTTTTTGCGGATGGCGAAGTTTGGGTCGAAGGCGAGGGCGGGCCGAAGTCTATACCATCTGCATAAGCGGATGGATAAATCTAGTCCGAATTAGGAAGCCAGGTCGTACTGATCTTATCTTTGCGCCATCTGCGGATGCTTTCCCGCATTCGGATCAAGACGCCGGAGTTTCCTCAGTTTCTTCTTCCTCTGATGGTTCAACCAACGACGCGCTGGTGACTTTGTCGCCTTCTTCGGTCTTAATCAAACGCACGCCCTGAGCGCTGCGGCCCGTTTTGCGAATGTTACCGGCATCGATGCGAATCAGCTTTGCCTGCTGAGTGATGATCATGATTTCTGATTCCGCTTCAACCGGAAACACGGCGACAACCTTGCCGGTTTTTTCGGTCGTCTTCATGTTGATGACGCCTTTGCCGCCCCGCGCCTGCAAACGGTAGGTCGAGATGGGCGTTTGCTTGCCATAGCCTTGCTCGGAAACCGAAAGCATTCGTTCCGAGTCATCGGCTGAGACAGGGCAAAGCGAAACTACGTAATCATCCTTGCGCAAATCGATCCCGCGCACGCCGCGGGTCGCGCGTCCCATCGGCCGCACGTTCTTCTCGTCAAAACGAATTGCCAGGCCGTTATGCGTCGCAATGAAGATGCGTTTCTTTCCATCGGTCAGGACTACGTCGAGCAGTTCGTCGCCTTCATCGATGTTGATGGCAATGATGCCGTTTGAGCGAATGTTCTGAAAATCGGAAAGCGCAGTCTTCTTTATCACCCCTTTGCGCGTGACCATCACCACATAACGGCCTTCGGAGAATTCGCGCACCGGCACGACGCCGGCAAGTTTGCGATCGGAAGGAATCTGAATCAGGTTGACGATTGCCTTGCCGCGCGCGGAAGCCGCCGCGTCCGGTACTTCATGAACTTTCAGTTTATAAACCAGGCCGTCGTCGGTGAAAATCATGAGGTACGCATGAGTCGAGGCGATAAACAGATGCTCGACGAAGTCGTCATTCTTGGCCATCGCGCCAAACCGACCTTTACCTCCGCGCCCCTGCCGAGAATAAGTGGTCACTGGCGTGCGCTTGATGTAGCCATTCTTGGTGACCGTGAGGGCAACGTCTTCGTCGGCAATTAAATCTTCTATTGAAAATTCAGTGCCTTCATCGACAATTTCAGTGCGACGCGCGTCGCCAAACTCTTTCTTTACTTCTTCCAGTTCCTCGACGATCACGCGGCGCAACGACTGCTCGTTGGCCAGAATCTCTTCCAACTCGGCAATCAGTTTGATAATTGATTCGTATTCTTCGATTATTTTCTGTCGCTCGAGCGCCGATATGCGTCGCAGTTGAAGATCGAGAATTGCCTGCGCCTGAATTTCCGAAAAAGCCAGTCGCTCCATTGCTCTTCTCAACTTCGGCAAGTACTTATTGAGCGGCTCTCCGGCAGGCACACCCTTCCACGACTTTACTTCGCCTGTGGTTTTCAGATCGCCGGTCAGCCACTGGCGCGCTTCATCAACCGAACGCGAGTTGCGAATCAGCGTCACGATGTAGTCCAGCGCATCAATCGCTTTTGTCAGACCCTCCAGAATATGCGCGCGCGCCTTCGCCTTTCGCAGGTCGTATTCCGTGCGACGGCGTACGACCTCGCGACGAAAGTCTACGAAGCATTCGAGCATCTGCTTGATATTAAGGACACGTGGCTGGCCGTTGACGATCGCCAGATTGATCACGCCGAATGACGATTGCATCGGCGTCAGCTTGAAGAGTTTGTTGAGGACGACCTGCGGCACAGCGTCGCGCTTTAGCTCAACGACGATGCGCATGCCCTGCCGGTCGGATTCATCACGCACTTCGGCGATGCCTTCGAGTTTCTTTTCGTTCGCGAGTTCAGCGATGCGCTCGATCAGACGTGCCTTATTCACCTGAAATGGAATTTCAGAAATGATTACCGCATCACGCTCCTGAGTGCCGCGTCCGATGCGATCGATTGAGGCTTTCGCGCGCATCTGCAGGATGCCGCGCCCTTCGAGATAGGACTTTCGTATCTCTTCACGGCCACAAATAAATCCGCCTGTCGGAAAGTCCGGCCCGGTAACGATCTTGACGAGCTTTTCGATCTTGATCTCGGGCTCGCGCACCAGGGCGATTGTGGCATCCACAATTTCGGTCAGGTTGTGCGGCGGAATCTTCGTCGCCATCCCTACGGCGATGCCATCCGAACCATTCACCAGGAGATTTGGAATGCGTGCCGGAAGAACGGTCGGCTCACTCAATGATTCGTCATAGTTAGGCTGAAAAGTGACTGTTTCTTTTTCGATGTCGGCCAGCAGTTCGTTAGCCAGTCGCGCCATGCGCACTTCCGTATAGCGCATGGCCGCGGGTGCATCGCCATCCACCGATCCAAAGTTGCCCTGACCGTCAATCAGCGGATAGCGCATGGAAAAATCCTGAGTCATCCGTACGATGGTGTCGTAAACTGGAACATCGCCGTGTGGGTGATATTTACCTATGACGTCTCCAACGACACGGGCGCTCTTCTTGTAAGCTTTGTTATAAACGTTACCAAGTTCGTGCATGGCCCAAAGCACACGTCGATGTACGGGCTTTAGTCCGTCGCGGATATCAGGGAGCGCCCGTCCGATGATCACGGACATGGCGTAGTCCAGGTAGGACCTGCGCATCTCGTCTTCAATGCTTATGTGCTGACGTTCAATCGTTTCCATTCAATAAGCCTTTCCGTTACAATCCGCGTCACCCCCCTCGGCAAAATAATACGGTCGAGAAGGTTTCTTTCGGCACGAACTTTCGAGTATTTTTGATAAGACTTCGGGTTCGCAGCAGCGGTCACTCATGCGGTTAAACTTCGCGTTTATTTTACCCTGAAACAGACATTTCGTAAAGCGAGAAAGCCGCACAAACGCCAATAAAATTGGGGCTTCGGCGGCGCAAAACCTGGTACCAGGGAAGCCGACAAAAAGCATTTTAGAAGGGACGAACTTTTCTGCCTCAGAAACCCGCAAACACGGGCGAAAAATCACGTCGGATCCGCGAGCGAGTTCATTTGGCCTTGCCGGTGCGCGTGCGGGGTCGTGAGACGGTCGACGACGAATGGGTCGAGATGTCGAGACTGCTCGATGTCACGCCTTTCGGTGCCCGCTTCACACTAAAGCGACCGACCGAGCCGGGTCGCTTGCTTTACCTAACCATGCCCATGCCGCGGCCGTTGAGAGTTTTCGACCATGTCGAAGATCAATACCGCGTCTGGTCGCTTGTCCGCAATGTGAAATTGCTCGATCCAGGCGCCGAAAGAGGAGCGCTGATTGAAGTAGGTGTAGCCTTTATCGGCAAGCGCCCACCACGAAGCTTTGAAGCGGATCCCTCAAGACGTTATGAAATCGCGCAAACAAGCAGCGAGCTTGGCTGGGGAGTCAAGAATGAAGGCGCCCAATTTCTGTCAGAACTGTCCGAAACAGACAAGCGGACAGAAACCCGTCACAATATTCCGATTGAGGTGTTGATTGAGGTCTTCGATAGGAACGGCGATCTGTCGATGGGTGAAAAAACCGTAACCGAAAATATCAGCCGCCGAGGCGCGGCCGTATTCACTTCGCTTGAGCTTTCACCGGGAAGCTTTGTCAAGGTCAACAGTGAACAATATCGGACGTCTTTATTGGCCGTTGTGCGACAAGCGCGTGCGTGTGCGGATGGAATGTCGCGTTTGCATCTTGAATTCATAGGAAGCGAATTGCCATTGGACGTCGGTTGAGTGATCTCGATCGAGTTCCGGCCATGATTGATGAGTAACTGGTTTTTTTCTGCTTACTTACTACCGCTTACTGCCAATGGGCCAGGCCACAACCAATATTGAACAATCGAATGGTCGCAATGGCATGCGTCCATATCCCCGGATGTTGCCACAGTGGGCACTGGATGTGTGTCGTCCAATCGTAGGCCTGCTATGCCGGGTGTTGTGGCGGATACGTTGGATCAACAAGGGAAACATTCCCGCCAATGGCGGATTGATCATCGCGGCAAATCACCAGACATACATAGATCCGTTTTGGATTTCTTATCCGGTCAAACGACCGGTGCGATATCTGGCATGGGATGCCGCATTCAAATGGCCGCTGATTGGCCTAATGTTGCGCTTATTCGGAGCCTGGCCGCTGCAACTGGAAGGGAGCGACCCCGGCCCGATTCGCCGCTCGCTGCAGTGGGTGCGCGAAGGCGGCGCAGTCGTGATTTTCCCGGAAGGTGGTCGCGGCGAGGCAGACGGCTCAATAAGAAAATTCAAGGCCGGCGCTGTCCGCATGGCTTTGGAAGCGGGCGTGCCGATCTTGCCCGTGACTATTCGCGGTGGACATCGCGTATGGCCGGCAGGTTTTCGTTTTCCGCGGCTGGCCCCGGTAGAAATCGTCTATCATCCACTTTTCTTGATTGAGCAGCGCGACAACGAAGACGTCCGCGAATGCGCGCGCCGCGAAACGCAGCGCCTGATGGAGATAGTTCAATCGGCCCTTCAGAAGCCCGACCGTCAGGGAGGGCTCCTCTCATCACGATGCCCTCCCTCACGGTCGGGCTTCTGACAGCGCCGGCCATTTGAAATCTGAAGTCCAAAATCAAAGAGCCAACACCCGCATCATCTGTTCGTGCACCAGCGAGTTACTCGCCAGAATTGGCGCGCCGTAAATGTCAAAAGCCGAGCCGTCGTAGTATGTAACCCGGCCGCCGGCCTCCACGATCATCAGTACAGCCGCAGCCACGTCCCACGGACGAAGCCCCTCTTCCCAGAAGCCATCGAATCGTCCACAAGCGACGTACGCCAGATCAAGCGCTGCGGAACCGTCGCGGCGCACCGCCTGAGCGTTCATGATGAAATTTGCGAAGTGACGCGCGAATTCTCCACGTTCGCGCACGTCGTAGGGGAAACCCGTACACAGCAGGGCGCTTGCCAGATTAGGTGTTGGCGAAACTTGAATAGGTCGGCCATTGAGCGCGGCGCCTTCTCCACGCTCAGCGCTAAATAATTCTTCGCGCATCGGATCGTAAATCACGCCGAGCTCTATCTCGCCCCTATGCTCGAGCGCAATCGATACGCAGAAGCATGGATAGCCGTGCGCGTAATTCGTCGTGCCATCGAGGGGATCTACGATCCAGCGCCATTCGCTTTGCGCGTCAGCAGTCGCGGGCGACGTGGCGCCTGATTCTTCGGCGAGAATCGAATGACGGGGATAGTAAGTCTTGATCCGATCGATGATCAGACGTTCGGAAGCGAGATCGGACTCAGTCACAAGGTCAATCTCGCTCTTATTCTCTATTCGCAGCGAACGTCCCAATCGTTCGGCGAGCAGGTGACCGGCGTCGCGTGCAGTCTGAATGGCGAAGTTGAGCAAACGGCCCTCAGTATTCTCTGTGTTCTCTGTGGTTAATGTCTTTGCGTCTTATTTCACCACAAAGAAAACCGAAGTCACAGAGATTACACAGAGAACGGCGTGTTCGTCTACTTCTCGTAACAAGTCGAACTCTCGCGTGAGAGGTCTCAAGGTAAATGTTGCGGCTACCTTGTATGCTCAACCGAATGGCTTGTCAATGGAAGGGCTCTGCTTCGTGAAGAACTTTGCGCCGCTGCTCGTAATGTAAAGGCAGTCTTCCAGGCGAATTCCAAACTCGCCATAGATTACGATCGTCGGTTCATCACTAAAGCACATACCAGGTTGAATCGGCGTTTTGTTACCGCGCACAAAGTTTGTCCATTCATGTCCGTCCAGCCCGATGCCGTGACCGGTGCGATGTGGCAGTCCGGGAGTTTTGTAATCCGGGCCAAAGCCGGCGTCAGTGATCACTTTGCGAGCGGCGGCGTCAACCGATTCGCATGGCGCGCCGATCTTTGCGGCTGCGAAACCGGCGTCCTGCGCTTTGCGTTCAAGGTTCCAAATGTCTCGCTGCCGCTGCGTCGGTTTACCGAAGACGAATGTGCGCGTGATGTCGGATTGATAGCCTTCGACGCTGCAACCGCCATCCATCAGCACCACATCGCCTTCTTGCAAAGTTTGCGGCGTGCTGCTGCCATGCGGAAACGCGGTGTACCTCCCAAAACTGCAAAAGATTCCGCCCTCAACACCGAGGTTGCGAAATGCCGCTACACAGTTGGCGGCAAACTCGCCTTGTGGCATGCCGTCGCGCATCGTGGCCCAGGTAGCGCGATAAGCGACCAGGGTGATGTCGTTCGCGCGCTGCATCAGCGCGACCTCCGCGGGCGACTTGAACATTCGACAACTGGCAGTGATTGGCGTGGCACTGACAAACTCGAGCTTCGGCACCTCGCGGCGAATGCCATCGAAGAGAAAGAAGCGCACGCGTTCTTCCATGCCGACGCGGCCCGTGCGAATCCCGCGATCGCGGATGATCTGCGCGACGCGGAGATAAGGACTCTCATCCTCTTCCCAGGTGCGCACGTCTTTACCGAATTTGATCAGCTCGCGCGCCCGTTCCTCTTCAAACTTGGGACAGACCCAGGCGAGCTCACCTCGCTGTGGAATGACAAGCGCGAACATGCGCTCGCTCGTGCTCCAGCGCATGCCGGTGAAATAGAACATGCTGGAGCCTGGCTCAATGTAGATCGCGTCGATCTTTTGTTCGGCCATCAAGCGCTGCGCTTTCGCGATACGCGCCTTTCGCTCGTCATCACTAATGGGCACCGCGCCCGCAGTCATGCGACGCAGACGCTGAATCAGATCGGGCACTTCCTGTTGCCGCTGAATCGTCTCCACATCGTTCGTGTCGGCAAAAGCAAAGCCGTTATTGAAGAGAGCCGCGCCGGCGAGTCCAGCCGAGGCCCGGAGGAAATCCCGTCTGTCGGTGCACATGAGCCGAGATTGTAATCGAAGCGGTGAAGTCCAACAACGTCTTCAATCAGTCTGATGGAAAGTCAATAGAACTAAGAGGGTAGCCTTGCGCTTTGCCGCAGCACAGTGCGGTCAGGCTATGCCTGACCGGGTGACGGAACTCTGAAACCGCGGCGAGGCTGAGCCTCGCCGAAGAAAGCATCGCCAGCATGGTCGCTCGGAAAGCCATAGGCTTTCCGTACTCTGCGGCGGCCAAGCCGCGAGCAGTCGTTCGACTTCCAAGACACGGAACTGTGGATTCCACGCTACAATACCCTGGACGAATGCCCGGCTGTCATTGTGTCGATTACATCATGACGGAGAATCACTGCTCGCGCGTATTGCTCAGTTCCATTCTCATCACACTCGTAGGATTGCTGTTGACTACACCCGCCCGCGCGCAGCAAGCCCTGCGCTGGGGCGCCGATCCCAGCGGCGGCGCGCCCTATGTTTTCAATGATCCAAACCATCCGGATCAGTACATCGGCTATGAAAAAGAGATGGTGGATGCGCTGGCCGCGGCAATGGGACGCAAGGCTGAGTTCGTTCCTTCTGATTGGGAAACGCTTGTGTCGGCGCTGCAGCGCGGATCGTTCGATGTGATCGTGAATGGTCTCGAACCTACCGCCGATCGTGCCAGACAAATCCAGTTCAGTAAGCCTTACTACATTTTTCAACTGGCATTGACCATCAGAAACGACGAGCGACAAATTAATTCCCTTGCCGATTGTCGTAATCGCACGGTTGGCACTCTCGGCAATACGGCAGCTTCAAGATTGCTGCAGAAGGAAGGCGTTTCCTTTCGCGGCTATGCCGATCCGGTAGCGGCTTATCGTGATCTCGAATTGAAGCGGATCGACGCCGTGCTCATGGACGTGCCGGCCGAAGTTTTTTACGTAAGCAAAAGCGCAACTCTCAAGCGCGCGGGTGAACCTTTCTTCCGTGGCACCTACAACATCGGAATGCGCAAAGGCGACGACGCGCTGAAAGTGCAAGTTGACGCAGCGATCGACAAGATCATTCGTGACGGAACCCTTGAGCAGATTTTGCGAAAATGGAATTTGTGGAATGATGCGCAGGCCGAGTTGCAGAACCCGATCCGTTCGGGACAACAGACAGGCCATCTCGCTTACGAGATCACTTCCGCATCATTCAACTGGCGCGAAGCACTGTGGCGTCTGACACGCGCGGCAGGAGTGACTGTGCTAATCGCATTCGGCTCGATGTTCATCGCGCTAACGCTGGGAATGCCGCTGGCGGTTGGGCAGTGGAAGGGGCCGTCCTGGTTGCAATGGTTCTGCACCGTCTACGTTGAGTTTTTTCGCGGCACGCCGGTGCTGGTGCAATTGCTGTTTCTTTATTTTGGTTTGCCGGCGATTGGTCTGGCAATGCCGAGCTGGCTTACTGCGCTCGTCGGTCTCGGGCTCAATTACGCCGCTTACGAATCTCAGGTTTACCGCGCGGCATTGAGCGCGATTCCCCGCGGACAGTGGGAAGCATCGTACTCGCTCGGCATGAGTCCACTGCTCGCGTTTCGCCGAATTATTTTGCCGCAAGCATTTCGGATTGCCTTGCCGCCCATGACAAACGATTTTGTTTCGTTGTTCAAAGATACGTCTACGGCTTATGCGATTTCGCTCTGGGAGCTGGCGACCGCCTATCGCGAACTGGCCAACGCTTCCGGCCAATTTCTGCTCTTGGGCGTGGCCGTGTCCTTGTATTATTTGGCGATGAGCCTGCCGATGGCGCATCTTGCGCGACGACTCGAGCGAAGATTGCAGCGGAGCCAGGCGATAGAAGCGGTTGAGTCAGAACAAGCCGCGTAAACTCTTCTAGAGAGTAATTTCCTATATGCAGGTACTCATCAATGATTCGCGCTAATGAAATCATCAAACAAGCGAACGGCACGCGCATCTTGCGCGGGGTTTCGTTCGAAGTTACTCCGCGAACCGTCCTGGGGATCATCGGAGCGTCAGGTAGTGGCAAGACTACATTGTTACGGTGCTTGAACGGATTGGAACGAATCGACGGCGGCACGATTGAATTTGACGACCTTCATCTGGAAGCGAAACTTTCCCGCACTGAGTACGCGCGCCGCGTCAAAGAACTAAGGCGCAGAGTCGGCACCGTCTTCCAACACTTGAATTTGTTTCCACATTTGACCGTTTTGGGCAATATTGTCGAAGCGCCGGTTCACGTGTCACATGCCGCAAGATGCGAGGCGGAAACTGAAGCTTACAACCTTCTCGAATCGGTTGGTTTGAAACATCTGGCTCAGCGGTATCCCGAGTCGCTCTCGGGCGGAGAGCAGCAACGTGTGGCGATAGCGCGCGCATTGGCAATGCATCCGCAGCTTTTGCTTTTCGACGAACCGACCAGCGCGCTTGACCCTAAACGTACAATCAGCTTGCGTTCACTCTTGTTGAGTTTCGTGGAGCGCGGACACACGATGGTAATCGTTTCGCACGCGATTGGCTTCTTGATCGGACTGGCCGATCATCTGCTGTATATGGAAGGTGGTGAGGTCGTCGAGCAGGGAACCACGGACAGAATTCTTAACTCACCAAGCGATCCACGAACGAAGGATTTTGTTGAGCAGGCGGAATAGGAGCGCACGCATCCTGCGTGCGGTTCGCCGGCAGCTTGCCGGCGGGAGCAAGGCGGGCATGATGCCCGCGAACCGCCGACAGGATGTCGGCGCTCCCGGGTTCACACCAGATTCATCGGCGTCGGATTCTTCGGGTCTTTTGAATAGTCGTAGAACCCGCGACCGGATTTCCGGCCATAGAGGCCGGCCATGACCATGCGCTTGAGAAGCGGTGGCGGCGCGAAACGCTTCTCGCGAAATTCATTGAACATGATTTCGGCGATGTAGTAAGTCGTGTCGAGACCGACGAAATCGCCCAGCGTGAACGGACCCATGGGATAGCCGCATCCTAGCTTCATCGCGTTGTCGATATCGACAATGGATCCCACGCCTTCTTCCAGTGCGCGCATCGCATCGAGCATATACGGCACCAGCAGACGGTTCACGATGAAACCGGTTTTGTCGCTGGCACGAACTGGAACCTTGCCCAGCTTCCTTCCAAACTCAACTGCTCGTTCATAGACATCGCTGTCAGTCAGGATGGTACGTACTACCTCGACCAATTTCATGATCGGTACCGGATTGAAAAAGTGCATACCGATGAACCGCTGTTGTCGCTCAGGCGATGTGACGGACATCATCTGCGTGATCGAAAGCGATGACGTGTTTGACGCGAAGATTGTTGCTGGTTTGCAGATCGCATCCAATTGCCGATACGTGCTTTGCTTCTCTTCGAGGTTTTCGATGATGGCTTCAATGATAATGTCGCAGTCGGCCAGGTCGTCGAACGAAGTTGTGCCAAACAAACGATCGCGTGTCTGTTTCTGTTGCTCGGCCGTAATCGCTCCCTTCTCGGCGAATTTTTCCAGCGATCGTTCGATCGATGCGAACCCTTTCTGAATCAGATCATGAGAAACTTCCCGCACGGTGGTTTCAAAGCCGGCGCCCGCTGTTGTTTGGGCGATGCCGGATCCCATCAGGCCGCATCCGAGTACGCCAACCTTTTTGGTTTCCATTTGAGACTCCTTTGATAAACGGTACAAAACCGGGAGCGGTTCTATGAAAGCGACCGGGTCAAATCCGCAGCTATTGGTTACTACCCGCTCGCTACCACGAGCGGTTCTGTACCTAGGTAGTAAATTGAAAATGTCTCGCCGCGAAGTAGAAGCTCACTAGTACCAGTAACAACACAGCGATCTGCAAAACCCGCCAGGCCATAGTCACACTCGCCGGTGTGCCGGGGCGTTTGTAGCCAATCACGCTTGCCAGCGCTGCGCCGCACAACAGGCCGCCCATGTGCGCGGCGTTGTCGATGAAGTCGCGGCCGATAAAGCCTATACCGAGATTCAACAGAATCACCGGCAACATTCCCGTGCCGAAGGCGCGCTTGAAGCCTTCAGGTAGCTCGCGACGATACTTAAGGCCAAAGATGAATAGCACGCCAATCAATCCAAATAGCGCACCCGATGCGCCTGCCGAAGGCTTGTCGGCCGACTTGATCAGAAAACTTCCGATTAAGCCTGGATGAGAGTCAGGAACAACGGTTAAGTAACTCGCCAGCACGCCGGCGACGCCCGTCAAGATCCAGAACACGGTGAACTTTGCCGAGCCGTAAAGTTTTTCGACCCATGGGCCAATCACCCAGAGGCTGTACATATTAATCAGGACGTGGAGCAAGTTAACATGAATGAAAACCGGAGTTACCAGACGCCAGTATTCATGATTGAGTCTAATTAGCTCATTTGTTTTTGCACCGTAAGCCAGCAAGACTTGTTCGGGGAAAGGATTCCACAAAACCGTCGAAGACATCCCGCTGGCCTCCCACATCAGCAGGAACACAAAAAAATTCGCGATCAGAAATACGATGCTGAAGATATAAGGTCGCGAAAGCACTGCGCGCGCATAGCCCATCGCGTAGCGCTCATGTAACGGAAGTGACTGCGCAATGGCCTGGGAACGAGGAGCGCCGCAGACATGGCAACTGGTTTCGCCGGCGCCAATCAGCGAGCCGCAATTGCGGCAAAGACTGGGTCGGCCTGCATAGTTTGGCTGGGTGTCAGGCAAGAGTCGCTTTTGTATGACCGCGCGAGAAAGTCCACGTTAGGCGGCGATCATCAACGAGCCTGCGAAGCAGGCGGAAGAATCGCCTGCTTCGCAGGCTTGTTAAGTAGAACTCTTAGTGTGACCGGGCTCAGAATAAAATCAACTACTTTCCCAGCTCTCCCAACAGATTTACCAAATCGTCGGCGTGCTCTTCCTCGACAGCCAGGATGTTCTCCATCAAGCGGCGTGAAGTCGGGTCGTCGTTGCCGAAGTAATTGATCATGTCCCGATAGCTATCAATTGCGATACGCTCGGCGACCAGGTCTTCCTTAATCATATCGAGTAGCGTCTCGCCTTCGACATATTCCGCGTGGCTGCGAGTCAACAGTCCCTCGGGATTGAAATTCGGTTCGCCGCCAAGCTGCACTATGCGCGCGGCAATCTGATCGGCGTGACCCTGCTCGTCGTTCGCATGCTCCAGGAATTCTGCCGCAACACTTTCCGCGTGAATTCCTTTCGCCATGAAATAGTGCCGCTTGTAGCGCAACACGCAGACGATCTCTGTGGCCAGAGCCTCGTTCAGCAACTTGACGACAGTTTCGCGATCCGCGCGATAGCCCTCAGTAACCGCGCCTTTTTCGATGTGACGACGCGCGCGTTCGCGCAAAGTTTTGACGTCAGTCAGAAATGGTTTGTCCGCCACGATGTGACTCCTCAACTTAGAATTAGTCTTGGGGAAGCATGATATTACAGGCTAGCGCGAAGGCAGACAAGCGCCTGCCAACTACACGATGTGGAAGAGAGGATTTGAAACGCAATCGCGAGAGAAACTTTACGATGGCTATTCTAGTCCCCGTTTACTTTGCTGCTCAAGCGAATTTCGCCTGAGCCATTAGCGTCGCCGACGATTTCAACAGGCGCACGCCAAACTAAGGTTTTAATGCGGCATGTGCCGGTGTTGTCTTCGCGGCAATAGACAAAGGTGAATGAAGCGTGCAATTCAGCAGTGCCTGCTCCTGACGTTCGCAACGGAATACGAATGGGCAGTTGCATTCCCCTGGTGCTGCGAGTGGCTTGGCGAGGATCAACTGTGATCGTTTGCGAGCCATTTTCGACCGAGATCTCGTAACGCTGCGGCGCAGAGGGATTGAGATGATAGCCCGCTGGCAGATCGATGTTGATTAGGATCGCCGCATCGCCTGCGCGTACCCTCTGCGCCGGCACTTTTATCTGTTCGGCATTTGGTGCGACGTCAACATTGGCCGCCGATTCATTCATGGTTGGCGGCTGCAGACCCTTAATCGGTAGCGTCTGTGTTTCTTTTGTTTTCAAATCGACGACCCGAATAGCGTGATTGTTTGTATCAGCGACGTAGAGCTTGGCGTTAGCAATACTTAGTCCTGCCGGTTCATAGAATGACGGTGAAGCGCCATCGGTCTGTCCCGGTTTGCCGTTGCCGACAAGTGTTTTGACCGTGCGCGCCCGCGGGTCAAGTTCCTTGATCTTGTGATTGTAAGTATCAGCGATCAAAACCTTGTCGTCGTGCGCCAGGATTCCCAGCGGATGCTGCAGTCGCACGTCATCGGCATGACCATCTTTATCGCCAAACTTAAATAGGTCCCCACCGACCAGGGTGCGCACTTCGCTATTTGCCAGATCGATTTGACGAATAATATTTGCTTCGCTGTCAGCCGTGTAGAGATTCCTGCCATCGGTAGTTATTCCGGAAGGCTGCGCGAACGCAGCTTCCAACAACGATCCGTCGTGACGTGCCTCGCGTCCTGACCCCGCAAACGTCGAGACTTCGTTCTTGTCCAAATCCATTTTCCAAATCTGATGCGGCCCGGCCATCGCTATGTAAAGCGTGCGACCCAAAAGCTGAAGATCCCACGGTGAATTCAGAGCGACGCTTCGCGCCGGACCTGATTGACCGTACTCACGAGACTGCTGGCCGGTGCCGGCAATAGTCTTCACGGTTTTAGCTTTGAGATCGACTGCGCGAATCAAATGGTTCTCGGTGTCGGCAACATAAAGAGTCTCACCGTCCAGGACCATGCCCTGTGGCCGAAAGAATGTCGCCTTATCGAATGGACCATCATCGCGACCATGAATGCCGGTACCAATGGTTTCGATCAGCGTCCCATCCAGTTTGGCAACTACGATCCGGTTATGATCAGAGTCAGCGATGAATAACCGATCGCTTTTCGCATCAGCCAGAACCTTGCCGGGAAATGCCAGCGGCAAGTCGCCAACCTTCGCTCGTTCAAGCACCAGCTTAAGTGGTTGTTCATTCAGCTCGCCGCGTTTGCGGAATTCCGCAATCGTCTGGGCAATTGCCCCATCGAGCGCGTCGTAACCACCTTCGCCCGAAAGACGACCGATGATGTATCCGGCCGGATCAATCAGATATCGCGTTGGCCAGGCATCCACCGCATAGGCGCGCCAGATGGCAAAGTCTGCGTCATTTACGATCGGATGTTCGATTTCGTAGCGCAGTATGATGCGGCGAATGTTTTCCGTATCCTTCTCGTTTTCGAACTTCGCCGAATGAACCCCGATGACTACCAACTCGTTTGGATACTTCTTCTCCAGCCGTTTTAGATCCGGAATGATGTGCATGCAGTTGATGCAGCCATAAGTCCAAAAGTCCAGGAGCACAACTTTCCCCTTCAATGCCGAGAGTGAAAGCGGCTTGTCGGTATTCAGCCATCCGTGATGACCGGTTAGTTCTGGCGCGCGAATGCGACTGCGTTCCTGCGTGGTCATTTCAGAGCCTTCCTGTGAATTAAAAAAAGCAGATTGACTGCTTGATGAACCGCCAAATGAAAGAATCAGAAAGAAGAGTCCAAGTCGGATGAGAGAGGAACCGTAACGCTTCAGAATCGAAACGAAACCAGACCTACTTAACCAGGCCGCGTCAGCGTGCGGGATGTTAATAGCCCCGGGCGCAAGCCCGGGGTAAGAGGGGCTTAAAAACCTAAGCCCCGCAGAGGCAGCAGAAATTTCTGTCGCCCTCTTCGAGGGCTCAAGCTCATTGACGACTCGGATCCCCGGGCTTACGCCCGGGGCTACATTCTGCCGCCATCTTCGATGGCTCATTGAACCGTTCCTTTCACGCGAAAAGGATTCCCGGAGACTGCGAGGAGCGCCTCCGTGGTGAATTCTCATTGCCGAATTCCTTCAGCCAAAACCTGATCTAGTTTCTCAACCGCGCGTCGCAAATGCGGAATTGTAATCGATCCGCCGACGACCAGAGCCACGTTGAATGCATCCATGAATTGTTCCCGCGACACTCCGCAGGCCGCGCACTGTTTGATGTGATAAGTGATGCAATCGTCGCATCGCAAAACAATTGAAGCCGTTAGACCCATTAACTCTTTAGTTTTCTTGTCCAGCGCGCCATCCTCATATGCCTGGGTATCCAGCGCAAAAAATCTTTTGATACCAAGATGATCGCCACCCAGAAGTTTTTCATTCATTTCGGCGCGATAACGATCAAACTCGTCCATCGAACTAATCCTTTCACGTCGCTTAGCTTTGTGATTATTCAAGTGCAATGTATCACACGCTGAGGGTCTCAACAGAACGTCGTCTGGCGCCGATCAACTGTTCGCTTCCGCCGTGCGACAAAGAGAGCGCCGCCGCCGCTTCTAGCAAAAATACTGATTTTATTGCGTCGCTCGGACGGCAGCTGATTTGAACAGACGGTCGCGGAGAAAGCGCCTTGACGCTACGCCCGGATTATCGTCATACTTGGCGCGTTAGTTCCTGCTCTCGCGTTCCATTGTTGGGGCGCCTGCCCGTGCCGCAAAGCGACGACGTTCGGCTGAACAGAGAGTGAGGTTAGTTTTCAACTTGTTAGGAGCCGCTCTCGCTTAGCCAGAGCATCGGGCGCGTCGCGTTTCGCCAAGAAAGGCCTTCGCCTTTGCCTCCGCGATAGAAAAATCAGCCCGCGCTTCCGTTAGCATTTAGAGGGTTACAGATAGAAATGGCTACAAAACTTTACGTAGGAAACCTTTCATTCCAGACCACCAGCGAAGATTTGCGTCAGCATTTCTCGCAGGCTGGTAATGTCGAATCAGCATCGGTAGTGGAGGATCGCATGACGGGTCGCTCACGGGGCTTTGGTTTTGTTGAGATGTCCACTCCGGAAGAAGCGGCTGCGGCAATCGAGCAACTGAACGGCAAAGAATTCGGCGGTCGCAATCTGACCGTGAACGAAGCTCGGCCTAGAAACGATCGGGGGCCAGGCGGTTTTGGTAATCGCGGCGGCTACGGCGGCGGCGGCGGTGGTGGTTATGGCGGTGGCCGAGGTCGGGATCGCGATCGCGATCGGCGCCCATCGCGCAATGACCGCGAGCCTCGCTGGTAAGTAAAGAGGGGCAGTAGCCCGACCGTGAGGGAGGGCTCACAATTAGAAAGAAAACAGGCAAGAGCGGGATGGTGCGTTTCGCGTTCCACCTTTACTCTTGCCTTTTGTCTTATACGTACTGACTAGCGCAGACTCGGCGGGCAACGCCCGCCTCTAAACCGTTTTCCTGCTTTCTGCTTACTGCCTATTGCTTTCTTGGCGCCGGCGTAATCTTCAACGTCAACTTTTCGTTCCCGCGAACAACTTCCACCTGGTATTCCTGTCCGGCTTTCATCTCGCCCAGCGCGTAAGTGTAATCGTAAACATTCTTCACTTCGCGTCCGGCCATCTTAACAATCTTGTCGCCGGCCTTTAATCCCGCCTTGGCCGCTGGCGACTCATCGCGTACGCCGTCAAGCTTCAGCCCATCATTCGAATCAGCATAGTTCGGAATCGTGCCGAGATAGACGCGAAAACCCATTGCGCGGCCTTGCGATTCACTCTTGGCGACCGTATACGTGGGTCGCTTGTTGCCCTTGTCAATGTCGCGAACGACATTGGCGATGAACGAGACGATTCGCGCTTCGCCTTCGTAATTAATCTTGTCGGCCGTGTCTGAAGGTTTGTGATAGTCCTCGTGATTGCCGGTCCAGAAGAAGAGCACCGGAACCTGTTTGGCATAGAACGAAGAATGATCGCTGGGGCCGTAGCCGTCTTCGTTGAGGGTGAGATCAAAGTGTTGCGGGTGGACTATCGCTGATGTGACTTGTCCGTTTGCGCCTATGACGGCTGTTGCTTTCCCGGGAGTTCGGTTTGGATTGGCGAGTTCGGCGAGTGAAATCGTCTGATTGTCCAAATTTTCGCGCGCGATGATATCTCGCCAGTCCGGCGCGGTGCCGACACCGCCAACGATCAGCTTTCGTTCCCGCATTCGCCCAATCATGTCCATATTGATCATCGCGACCGTGTTTGCCAGCGGCACGATCGGATGATCGACGTAGTAGTTCGAACCGATCAGACCTTCCTCTTCGCCGCTGAAAGCAATGAAAACAACCGTGCGTCGCGGCTTTGGATTCTGCGAAGAAAGTATGCGCGTAAGTTCCAACAAGCCTGCCACGCCCGAGGCATTGTCATCCGCGCCATGATGAATTTCGCCTTCGCGCGGCGCCAGACTGCCTTCGCCGCCACGACCCAGATGATCGTAATGTGCGCCGATGACGATCGCTTCGTCTTTCAACTTTGGATCGCTGCCGGGCAGGATACCCACGACGTTGAATGAAGGTGATTCGCGGCGGATGACCTCGGTAGTGATACTCAAATCAAGCCCGCCCATGGGCAGTCGAATGACTTGAGTTTGAGTGATTGTGCGATCAAGCCTGAAATCCTGATTGGTTTTCGTCGGGACAATTCTGGCATCCGCGATCTTCTCATAGTCGGAAAGTGGAGTGCCTAAAATTTTGGCGGCCGATTGTCGCGATACAACGAGAATGGGTATCCCCGCTTCGCCCGCGTTATCGTAAGAGAGACGAGACAATCTGTCGTCCGCCAGCTTCTCTTCGTTCGCAATTATCAAAAGAGCACGAGCACCGGCCGCACGCGCTGCTGCAGCTTTGAAACGAATCTCACCAGCGCGCGCAAATTGGCCATGCGGATTATCGCCATCAGGCGTGCCTGCAAAGATCACCGCGGCCCGATCTTTCGCGCTCGACACAGCATAATCGTCATACTTGAGCTCCGCGGACGAAATTCCATATCCGGCAAATGCTACCCCCACGTTCTCGAGCCGGGCGTTGGTCGAGAAGCCGATCGGCATCCAGTCTTCACCGATTCGTAGATCGGTCGAAATGTCTCCGTGTGAGCCGCCGTGCCTCGTGAACCGCATGGTATTGTCCTTCCCCAATTCAACAATAGCGACATATGGAAACGGTTGCAGATAGCGCGCGAGATTCTCACCACGTGTGCGCGCCGGGCGTGCGATTTGAATACCGGGTCGCAAGCCGAAGCGATTCATTTCGCCGGCGATGTAATGCGCCGCGTCGTTGGCGCCGGGAGTGCCGGTCCGCCGCCCTTCCAGCGTGTCGGAAGCAAGATAAGTAATGACCTGGCGCAATCGATCGACGCTGGGTGGCGTGGAGGCAGATTGCTGCGCGAGGATGCTCGCAGCCAAAGAGAGGAGTAGAAGAAAACTTGTAAGAGTCTTGCGCGTAGGTTTTATAGTCTGCATGGATGTCGATGCTCGCCTTTCGACGCTTGCAGCCACGGAAGTGGCGGAGGAAGGTAGCCAGGGGCAAGCTCGTCAGAGCGCCGCCCCTGGACCGCTTTTGTTTAGTTAGTCGCGCCCTGAAGGGGCGCAAGAACAATCTTCTCCGCGCCCATTTCAGGGCGCACTGAAATTTCTTATTTTACCAGGGGCGGCGCGCTTCGCGCTTGCCCCTGGCTACCATCTGCCGCGCCTGCGGCGCTCCCAGCCCTCACTCAACCCAATCCGCAATAAAAATATTGGTGTCGCCGCGCGCCTTCGCATTGCGATTCGAAGCGAATACCAGCTTTCTGCCGTCGGGCGAGAACATCGGAAAGCCGTCGAACGTGTCGTTGTAGGTAATTCGTTCAAGGCCCGTGCCGTCGGAATTGATCATGTAGAGATCGAAATCACGGCCCTTCGGATCGGCAACATTCGAAGAAAAGATTATGCGCTTGCCGTCGGGAAAGAAATACGGAGCGAAGCTGGCTTTGTTAAGATGCGTAACCTGTCGTTTGTTCGATCCGTCCGCGTTCATCACCATAATTTCCAACGTCGTTGGTCGAATCAGGTTCTGTTTGAGTAACGCGCTGTAATCGGTTTTCTCTTTTTCGCTCTGCGGGTGATAAGCGCGATAGACAATCTGCTTACCGTCGTAAGACCAGAACGGCCCACCATCGTAACCGAGTTCGTTCGTCAGACGCTTCACGTGCTTTCCGTTGCCGTCCATCGTGTAGATATCAAGATCGCCATCACGCTTCGATGTAAATACCAACTTTCCGTCGCGCGAAATTGTGGTCTCGGCATCGTAGCCCACCGTGTTTGTCAGTTGCTTCAGATTCGATCCATCGGGATTGGCAGTGAAAATATCGAATGTGTCATAGACCGCCCAGACATAACCTTTTGAAAAATCAGGACGCGGCGGACATCGTTTCGCGCCGAGGTGCGTGGACGAATAAAGAATGCTTCTGCCGTTCGGAAAGAAGTACGCGCAGGTGGTGCGGCCTTCGCCGGTCGAAACCATCCGCACGTCCGAGCCGTCGATGTTCATCGTATAGATTTGATCGCACTCATGGCCATCGCGCGTCGATTGAAAGATCAACTTCTTGCCGTCAGCAGAAAAGTAGGCTTCGGCATTTTCGCCGCCAAAGGTCAGTTGCCGCAGATTGCGCAGGTATTTTTCCTGGGGAAGGGCGAGATCTGGATTTTGCGGCGAAGCGGTTTCTGAACGGGGATGGAAAACAACCGGAGCAATCGCCAATAAGAAAATTGCGAATGAACCTTTCATTAGGTTAAGACTTCCTGAAGGTCGAATGTCGCGTTAGATAAGTTTTACCACAGAGGACGCTGAGGACTCACAGAGGCGCACAGAGACTTGAACGGTTCCATGGACATTTCTTCCGATCTTCTCTCTATCCTCTGTGGTTAATTCTTATCCGTTCCTACGCTCAAACTCTTTCATGAACTCAACCAGCGCTACGCAGCCCTCGCGCGGAAAGGCGTTGTAGATCGAAGCGCGAATCCCGCCGACTGAGCGATGACCTTTCAAGCCATCCATACCGGCTGCGGTTGCCTCGCTGGCGAACTTCTTTTCCAAATCCTCTGAAGGCAGGCGAAAAGTTACGTTCATAGTCGAGCGCGAATCAGGATCGGCATGGCCGCGATAGAAGTCCGTTTGATCAATCGCATCGTAAAGCAGCTTTGCCTTTTCTTCATTTTCGCGCTGCATCGCTTCGAGGCCGCCTTTTTCTTTCAGCCACTGCGTCACCAGATTCAGGATGTAAATCCCCCAGGTGTTCGGCGTGTTGTAAAGCGACTTGTTGGTCGCATGCGTGCGATAGTCGAGCATTGTCGCCAGACCCACACGAATGCGCGACAGAAAATCTTCGCGCATGATCACAAGCGTGACGCCGCTCGGCCCCATGTTTTTCTGCGCGCCGGCGTAGATGATTCCGTACTTGTCTACCGGAATTGGCCGCGAAAGAATGTCTGACGAAGAGTCGGCGACCAGCGGCACGTCTCCTGTGTCAGGCTCAGTCTTCCACTGCACGCCTTCAATGGTTTCGTTCGCAGTTATGTGAACGTAAGCGGCGCTCGGATTGAGGTGGAGTTCGTCCTGGCCGGGCACGCGCGTGAATCCGCCATCAGCCATATTGGCTGCGGTGTCCACACTTCCGAATTTCTGGGCTTCCTTGAGTGCCTTCTTTCCCCAACTGCCGGTAACTATGTAGTCGGCACTGTCGTCGAGCGACAAAAAGTTCATCGGCACCATAGCGAACTGTAAACTCGCGCCCCCTTGCAGGAAGAGAACGGCGTAGTGTTTTGGAATGTTGAGCAGCTCGCGCAGACCAGCTTCTGCGCCCTGAATGATCTCGTCGAAGGTCTTCGAGCGATGGCTAATCTCCATCACCGACATGCCAACGCCGGGAAGCGCGAGCAGATCGCGCTGTGCCTCTGCCAATACCGGAACCGGAATAACGGCCGGTCCGGCGCTGAAATTAAAGATTCTCTCAGTCATAAGTATGAGGGTGAAGGGTTAGGGTGTTGGGTGTAGCCGATCGAATCTCAACAAAACGCTTCACCTGACACCCACACTCTTATCCTTTCTCGAGTTGTGATCGCATAACCATGCCCACCGTGCGCGTCACCAGCGATCGCGGCATTAGGCGCTCCGATTGGGTCATGAAATAGTTTGTCATGCCGGAAATGATGTGGCTTCGTCCGCGCTTCAGACCGCGCAACGCGGTTTCGACTACGTCTTCCGCCGTCTGCGAGACGCGCGCGGGCGGTCTCTGCATTCGCGAAGCTGCAAAAAAGTTTGTCTCTGTAACACCTGGACAAAGCGCCAGCACTTTGATTCCGTAGGGACGATTCTCTTCCCACAAGGCTTCCGAGAAAGAAAGCACAAACGCTTTAGTCGCGGCATAAGCCGCCATGAAAGGCACAGGCTGAAACGCGGCGGTCGAGGCGACATTGATAATCGCGCCGCGCTTACGCTCGCGCATCGGTGCGAGAAAGCGATGCGTCATCTCAACCAGCGAGCACACATTCAAGTCGATCATGTTCAGCTCACGCACGAGATCGAGTTTCACGAAATCTCCCATTGAGCCAAAGCCGGCGTTATTAATGAGCAGATCGATTTCCAGGCCGCGGCTGCGCGTCTCTTCAAACAAACGTGCCGGCGCCTCGCTTTGTGAAAGATCCATCACCACGTACTGCGCGCGAATACTCTTGACGCGCCCCAACTGGTTACAGAGCGCGATCAGCCTGTCCTGCGATCGCGCGACCAGCAACAGATTGTGCCCGCGCGCGGCCAGCTTGCGAGCAAATGCTTCACCAATTCCCGAAGACGCACCGGTGATAAGTGTTGTGTTCATAAAATTCAAATCGTAAATCCGAGCCGAATCAATGAAAGAAGTTCAGCCCCGTCAGGGGCGGGCGAAAATAGCCCAGCGATTTATCGCTGGGAAATCCTACTAACAAAAGAGTGCACGGGGGTCTTCCTTTCGTCCCTAACGGGACTTGCCAACTGCCTCGCCATCGTACCCAGCGATGAATCGCTGGGCTATTTTCGTTCGTCCCTGCGGGATTAAGTATTAGCTAATCTCTAAAACACTCAACTCGATAATATCTACATTCGTCTCGCGCACTCGATCAAGCATTGCACGCGAGGGCGCCTTGTCGAGATTGATGCGCGCTACGGCGGCCTGGGCGCCTTCGAAGACGATATTCTCCATCTCTTGCACGTTGATCTGTTCGGCTCTAATAGCCTCGAGCACCTGCGCCAGCACGCCAGGTCGATCGCGATGACGGACAACCAGACGATGTGTCGCCGGCGTGCGCTGCGCCAGGTTCACCACGTTGGGCACGTGACCCGTCTCTTTGAAAGATTGGATGATCCGCACGGTCTCAGCAGCGATTGCTTCCTGTGCCTGGTCAGTCGAAGCGCCTATGTGATGCGTGCCGTAAATACCTGCTTCTTTCGCGATCGGGTCAGTGAATTCCGCAGCAGCCGAAGTAGGCTCAATCGCAAACACATCGAGGCCGGCGCGAATACCTTTCTTGTGGGTGGCTTCAACCAGAGCTCCCTGATCAACAACTTCGCCGCGTGAAGTATTGATAAAGTAAGCGCCTTCGCGCATCGCAGCGAAAAAGTCCGGGTCAATCAGCATGCGCGTGTCAGGCTTAAGTGCCACATGCACACTGATGATATTCGCGGCGCGGGCAACATCCAGTGGCGATTGCTTGCGTTCGATACCCAGTGTCGTCGCCTTTTCATCGGTTAGACTTCGGCTCCAGGCAATGACCGGCATGCCGAAAGCCTGCGCACGCGAAATCATCTCCTGACCAATTCTTCCCAAACCCACTAACCCAAGGGTACGGCCAAACAAACCACGCGCTTTGGAAAACTCTTTCTTGTTCCATTGACCGGCACGCAAAGCGATCACGTTGTCGGCAACCCGCCGATCAAGAGCAAGAATCAAAGCGAACGCCAATTCCGCAACCGCAATTGAGTTTTTGCCCGGACAGTTGGAAACGTAAATGCCGCGAGCTGAGGCTGCGGCAACGTCGATTGTGTTATAGCCGGCGCCGGCACGCACGATCAGCTTCAAAGGCCCGGCCGCGAGCATCGGTTCGGTGACTTTTGTTCCCCGGACCACCAGCACATCGGGCTTTTCCTTGCTGATCGCATCAACGAGGGCGTCTTCTTTCAGGTCAGGCTGATACAAAACTTCGCAGCCAATGCCGCGCAGGCCAATGCGGCCGGACTCCTCGAACTTATCGGCGACTAAAACGAGCATGTCTTGAGCTCTCAGTTTTGAGTTTTGAATTTCAGCATCGCTCGTACGCGGCCGCGCTGAACTGAAAAGTCAAAATCAAAATTTATTTATTCTTCCTGATCAAACACTCGTATGAAATCTTCCGGCAGCGTCGAAGGAACGCGCGCAAGCTGCAAATTTTCTTCGACGTGAACGCGGCTGCTCATGCCCACCAATGCAGTCGTGATTCCCGGAGCCGAGCGCACAAATTGAATACCGGTTTGCGCATCCGTGGCAAGGGAACCCAGTGGTTCGCGAATCGCTTCCGGCAAACCACGCGAAACTTGTCCCTGCAAAATCGATGCACTCGCAATTACCGTTATTCCCAGAGTCTCCGCCGCCTCCAGGGTGCTCACGTATTCATCGCCAAGCTTTTGATTCTGAAAGAAAGCCGCTTCCGGCATCGCCAGATTGAATGGCAGTTGAATGAATGCGAAGTGATGGTCGGAGCCGCCGGCTTCGAGCGCGACTTCGACCATGCGCTCGAGCGAATGATATTCGCGGGCATCAGGTTCGGCGCGAAACCCAATCCAGGTTGCGACGCCATATTTCTTTATTTTGTTGTTCGCGACATTCTGTTCCAATAGCTCGAACGCCGCACGCAAGCGTTTCCAGAACGCTTCCGGCGAAATAGTGGCCAATTGCGACTCAGGATTGTGCACGTAGTAAACGTCGACACAATCAAGAGCCATGTTTCGAAGCGACTGGTCCAACTGGCTTTGCAAGTAAGGCGGCGTCATGCAGTGCGAGCCGCCCACAAAGTCCGCGAAACCAGCAATGCCTGGCTTAACAAAAGTTTCTTCGACATATTGCCGAACATCGGGCGCCGGCGCGCGGTCAAAAGGCAGATAACCACCTTTGGTGCAAATCACAATCTCATCGCGAGAAAAGCCGCGACTGACCAACTCCCGCAGCGCCGCGCCGATCGATCTCTCGCTGCGCTGAAAACGATAATTCGCCGCCGTGTCGATAACGTTTGCGCCCAGCTCAAGCACACGCACGATCGATTCTGCATATCGCGCGTCGGTTTCATCGTCCGCGTCGCCGAGATAGGTGCCGATGCCAATTGACGACAGCCAAAGGTCCTGTTCATTGCGAAAATGATTTTCCGCCGCGACGTCTTTGAAACGCTCGCGATAATGTGTTGTACTTGCGAGTGTCGCGCAACCTTTGAATAGCATCGTTCGAATACCCGATGTAAATTTTGGTTAGTTGGTCAAACGCGAACGACTATACCCGTCGCATCGCACAGCTCGCAACCCTGCCTTAGATCACTCGGCAACCTTGTGATAGCGTGTAGTTGAGTTCAGAAAGCGGCCGTGAGCGATTCACTCTACCAGGACGAAATCGAAGTAGCGACGCACCTCGCGCGGGCAGCCGGAGCGATCCTGCTCGAACACTATTACAGCCAGTTTCTCGTCGAGCAGAAAGTAAACGCGCTGGATGAAATCGAAGAGGTTACCGCAGCGGATCGCGAAGCCAACGAATTGATCGTCAATCGGCTGCGAACCGAGTTCCCCGACGATGGCATTCTGGCGGAAGAGTCCAGTGACAGCGAGCATCGTCTGGACAAGAATCGTGTGTGGTTGATCGATCCGATGGATGGAACCAAAAACTTCATCGCGCGCGACGGCGACTTCGCGGTGCAGATCGGGCTCGCCGTCAACGGCGAAAGCATCGCTGGCGTGGTTTACCAGCCGGTTCGCCAGGTACTCTATCGCGCCGTGCAAAACCGCGGCGCATGGATTGAAGAAGATAACGAACCGGCGGCGCGCATGTTCGTGTCAAACCGCACTGATCCCAGCGAAATGGTTTTAGCCTCGAGCCGTTCGCATCGCAGTCCGCGCATGGAGCGCCTGGTCACTGAGTTTGGTTTCAAGGATGAAATGCGGCGCGGATCGGTCGGCGTGAAAATCGGATTGATTACGGAACAGAAAGCGGATCTTTACCTGCATCTTTCGCCCAGCACAAAGCAATGGGATACGTGCGCGCCTGAGATAGTTTTGGCTGAAGCCGGTGGACGTTTGACGGATCTGTTTGGACAACCGCTGCGCTACAACGGTCGCCGCATAGACAATCGTAACGGAATCGTAGCCACGAATGGCGCCGCACATGAAGTCGTGATTGACAAACTCGCTCCGCTGCTTCGAGAGTTCGGGCGCGTGTCGGTTTAGGAGCGCACGCATCCATGCGTGCGGTTCGCCGGCATCTTTGCCGGCGCATGTATTGCGGGCATGATGCCCGCGCACCGCCGACAAGATGTCGGCGCTCCTATAGCGCTTTCTTCAACATCGCAATTTGCCCGGCGTGATAAAGATCGTGCTGGATGATTCCGTGCAAGGTGACATAGGTCGACGACAGCCCTTCGACAATTGGTTCGTCCAAACGCGACTCATTTATGCGAGCGATCGCCTCTCGCAATGCTTCATGGCCACGATCGAGCGCAGCCTTGGCTTGTTCCCATGCTGCGTCGCTGGTGTCGTCTGGCGACGGCCAATCGGCAGGCGACGAGATGTCGATTTGCGCCGGATCTCCTGCCAGTCTCCTTCGGCCCGCGTTTTCCCAGACAGCGATGTGATGAACTAATTCCCAAATGTTATGCGCGTTCGCGAGAGGTCGAGCCTGTGCCTGCTCTGCTGTAACGCCCGCTAATAGTTCGCGCACTGAGGGACCGTGCCACGCCTCGCCTTTATATGCTCGATCAAGTTGATTCAGAATCCTGTCGACTTCGGTCATTGGTTGAATTCTCTCTTTCTGATTGGCGGCCTGACGCTTCTTCGAGTTTCTCCCTAATCAGCTCACGTTCAGCGTAAAGCCTGGATAATTCTGTCGGCAGTGCTACGTTTTCAGCCTGCGCCGGATCGAATCCACGCGCGCGCATTTCTCGTTCAAATTCGGCGTCGAGTGCGCGAAGTTTCTGACGCAGATCATAGGGTTTGTCTTGCGGTTCAGTTGGACACATCGTCGGCATTGTAAGCTTGCGGCTCTGCCGCCGCACAGTGCGGAAAGCCTATGGCTTTCCGTAACGACTCTTTTGCTTCCGAGGCTACGCCTCGGATTCGGCCAGGCGTAGCCTCGCCGGGAAACAAGCCCGCACTTCGGAAAGGCAGAGCCTTTCCGCACTGTTGGGCGGCTAAGCCGCAACCGATCCGGTTACCTAATGTTCTCTGTACAATCCCGACCAATTCGTTGCTTTTGCAAATCACCGCACGCGCGGTTAGTCTTACCTGCTTCAAAATTCCAAATCGTTTCAAGGAGCAGGCGTGGCCATAATCCATCCTTTCAACGCTCTTCGTCCGTCAGCAAAGCGCGCAGCGCAGGTCGCGGCCGTGCCTTACGACGTGGTGAACACCGAAGAGGCGCGCGCCCTGGCCGCGGGAAATCCGTGGAGTTTTCTGCATGTGTCGCGACCAGAAATCGATCTGCCCGAAGGCACCTTCATCTATAGCGGCGAGGTTTACGCAAAAGCGCTCGCCAATTTCGAAAGGCTAACGAATGAGTGCCCGTTGCAGCCGGAAGAAACGTCGAGTCTTTATCTGTATCGTCAAATCATGAGCAATCACGAACAGATTGGAGTCGTAGCTTGTTGCTCTATTGACGAATACGACCGTGACATCATTCGTAAGCACGAGCGCACGCGGCGTGACAAGGAAGAGGATCGCACGCGCCATATTCTTGTTTTGCGCGCGCAGACAGGACCAGTGTTTTTAACTTATCGCGCCCAGCCACGGATTGATTCGCTCGTGGCGGATGCTCTCAGCGGTAACCCGCCGCTTTACGACTTCTTAACCAACGATGACATCCGTCACACCGTCTGGCGCGTGCCTACCCACGATCCGCTGGTGAAAGCGTTTCGCGAAGTCCCTTATCTCTACATTGCCGACGGTCATCACCGCGCCGCAAGCGCCAGTCATGCGCGCGCCAAATTGAAAGAGCAAGGCTTTGCTTTTATTGGCAATGAAGAATTCAATTTCTTTCTGTGTGTGGTCTTTCCCCATAATCAAGTGCAGATACTTCCATACCATCGCATTGTGCGCAATTTGAAAGGAATGTCTTCGGAAGAATTTTTGACTCGTGTGCGTGAAAATTTCGCGGTCACGGAAAATGCCGCGCCAGCGCCGCCAAAGCAGGGACATTGGAGCATGTATCTCAACCGCCGTTGGTATGGCTTGGCCTTGCGGGATGATGCTTCGCCTGCGGAAGGCGTGCTCGATTCGTTGGATGTCAGCATTTTGCAGAATCGTCTGCTCGACCCAATCCTTGGAATCAAAGACCTTCGCACAGATAAGCGAATTGATTTTGTGGGCGGAATTCGCGGTACTGAAAAATTGGAAAAGCTGGTGGACGAGGGAAAGGCGGCGGTGGCGTTCTCACTCTATCCAACTAGGATCGAGGATTTGCTTCGTGTTTCAGATGCCGGCGAAATCATGCCACCCAAGTCGACGTGGTTCGAGCCAAAGCTGCGGGATGGGTTGCTAATCCATCAGATCTAAAGACCCCGTTTAGAGGCGGGACTTGTCCCGCTCCGCGCGCACAAGTGCGAGCCCTAAACCACCCGATGTGCGGAAGGCCTATAGCTTTCTTGTTCTTTTGCCCTCTCCCTCCGGGAGAGGGATGGGAGAGGGCTTACGCGCGTCGCGGACTAAACCCTTCCCCTTAGTCCCCTCCCCAGTGGGGAGGGGAAATAGGCTGGAGGGTGATGCGCACACTGGCGGACAAGATATCGCGCTCCCACCGTCAGACAAATGTCGACATCACTTCATTCGACAGTAACGCACCGCGCCTGGTCAGGCGCATCAAACGGTCATCAATCTCGATCAATCCGGCATCGCGCAAGCGATTCAGATCCTCATTATAGAGATCTCTCAAGTCGGAACCGAACCGCAGACGGTAGTCTTCCAAATCAACTCCACACATTAAACGCAAGCCAAGGAAAATCGATTCCGAACGTTCATCGTCATCACTGAGATTCGTCCGTTTCACAACCGCCGACTTCGCCGCTTCGATCATGGCAACATAATTCGCAGCGTCGCGCTCATTCGACCAACGGCGTCTCCCGCCATCGTATGAATGGGCCGAGCACCCAAAGCCGTAATATGGTGCGCCGCTCCAGTACTTCGTGTTGTGGCGCGATTCAAATCCAAGCAGACAGAAGTTCGATATCTCGTAATGCTGGTAACCGGCAGCGCAAACCTCGTCAATCATGATCCGGTACATCTCCGCGGCAAGATCTTCATCCGGCTTTGGCGTTTGACCCCGGTTAATCTGATCCGCCAGCGGCGTGCCTTCATGCACATCGAGCAAATAAAGCGACAAATGTTCGGGCCGCAACTTCAAAGCCTCGGCCAGATTTCGCCGCCAACCGGCCATTGTTTGACCAGGCAATCCGGCGATCAGATCGAAGTTTACATTTTCAAATCCAGCTTCGCGCAAACGGCCAAAGGTTGTGCGAATGTCAGTCGAATCGTGGGTGCGCCCGAGTTGTTTTAGCTCGCGATTGTCGAATGTCTGCGCGCCAAAGCTCGCGCGATTAATTCCCAGCCGACGAAGCTCTCGCATCGCCTGTTGTTTAGAGGTGGCACTTATGCCACCATCTCCGGGATTTATTTCTAATGTAATTTCCGAGCCCTCAAGTACATTGAATCGCTCGCGAAGCGCTTTCAAAATTCTTTCGATTTGTGCCGGCATAAGTAACGAAGGAGTGCCGCCACCAAAATAAACCGTATCCACCGCAAAAGGATTTTCGACCTCGCGCCAGCGCGCGATCTCAGCGACGACTGCTCGCACATAACGCTCGGCCAGATCGCTTTCATACCTTCCGGTCGCAAAGTCACAATAAGAACAACGCGAACGACAGAAAGGAATGTGTATGTAAACTCCGGCGTGCGACATTGCTGAAGATTATAGGCGTTCACATAACTCATCTGCTACAGCGAGTCGTCCGCCTGCTTCTTGCTTCTTGCTTCTTGCTTTTGCTTTCTGCCTTCTGCTTTCTGCTTTCTGCTTTCTGCTTTCTCTGTTCGGCTTTTATGCTGCGTGTACGGTTTTGAATTCTGGTAATCGCGGGGTGCTTACATTTTCGCGGGAATCCGTAGAGTTTTACTGGCATGAAGGTTGATAAGAAGTAAGGTCGCATGCGGGCCGACGATTCTCTCGACGGCCTGAAAGATTTCAATCAACAAAAAAGGGGAGGATTGATTTGGCAGACGACACAGAAAGAGATCAAGGTCAGCAGCAAGGCGGTGGAATGGGCGCGGGCCAGCAGGGCGGCGGCCAGCATGCCCCCGGACGGAATCCACAGGATGATCGTTCAGCCGGTGGCCAGCAGGGCGGTCAAAAGCCAGGCAGCCTGGGTGGCCAACAAGGCGGCACGAAACGCGAAGAAGGCGACGAGAGCGAACAGATAAGACGCTAAGAGTGGTACTGTCCACACCAAGGCTCACGTGTGATGCTTCCGCAAGGAAGATCATCGTGAGCCTTCTTGTTTCTATTAGCCGCGGATGAACGCAGATACACGCGGATAAGGCAATAGCAAAGAGTTGAAGGCCGTTCTTTTATGGTTTTGATCCGCGCAGATCCGCGTTCATCCGCGGCTTATTTGTTTGTATTTGCCACAGATTTGCACGGATTTACGCTGATGGAAAGCAAAGAAAAGCGGCTGGCAATTTTGTCCTGATCTGTGTTATCCGTGTTCATCTGTGGCTTACTTGTTGATTCTCTTCGTACTACCGGCGCCGCTAATAGAATGGCTCAGCCTGCGCGCCACGAGTTCCGCCTGGGCAAACAGGCGCAGAAAATTCTCGCCGAGAATTTTACGAATATCCTGTTCGCTGTAACCGCGTTTCAGCAGTTCATAAGTAATATTTGGCAGCATCGAAACATCACGCGCACCTTCCGGAAAATCGTTCGCACCGTCAAAGTCCGCGCCAATGCCGACATGATCAATGCCGGCCACTTTCACAATGTGATCAATATGATCGATGAGTTTTGAAATCGGAAGCGGCGGCAGTGGATTAGCAGCCTCCAACTTATCGCCCTCTTCAGATAATCGTTCCGGATCATCTTTGTATTTTTCATTAAGCGCGTCTTGCTGCGTTTTCAAATGCCTTGCACGTTCATCGCTCTGGGGGGAAACCGTAGCTGCATCAACAAAGACGCTGTAAAAATTGACCTGGACTACACCGCCATTCTTCGCGATGCGTTTCAGCAGATCGTCAGGAATGTTTCGCGGCACATTGCTCAGCGCGCGTGCCGATGAATGCGACGCAAAGATTGGGGCCCTGGAAACATCCAGTGCGTCGCTCATCGTCTTGTCAGAGACGTGCGAAACATCCACCAGCATTCCCAGCCGATTCATCTCACGGACAACATCCTTGCCAAAATCCGTGAGGCCGTTGTGCTTTTTCTCTCCGCGCGCGGCATCGGCCCAGTCATTCGTATTGTTCCACGTCAGCGTCATGTAGCGCACGCCGAGACGATAAAATTCGCGCAGCGTCGGCAGTGAATTCTCGATCGCATGCCCGCCTTCGATGCCCATCAAACAGGCAATTTTGTTCTGGGCCTTGGCGCGACGAATGTCGGCGGCTGTCGTCGCAAACATCAGATCGTTCGGATGCCGTTCCACTGCGCGATAGACCGAATCGATCATGTCCAGCGTCCGACGGGCCGCGCCGCCATGCGTGACGTACCAGGGTTTGATGTAAAGCGAAAAGAACTCAGCAGTCATTCCGCCTTTCTTCATCCGCTCGATGCTGGTGCGATAAGGCGCCGGAGGTGAGCCGCTGAGATCGTAATCGTCGTTCGTCATCGTCGTCGTGACATCGTTGTGTGTGTCGACAACGATTGCGCGCCGATGGATCGCTAATGCTTTCTGCCAGAGCGCTTCATCCCGTGCTGAGCGTGTTCGCGATTGGATTGTGGCTCGTTTTTGCGTTGCGCTCTTCTGCGCGGACAAAGGAGTCAGGCCGGTTACAAGTAGCAAAAGACTTGCGATCAGGGTGAAGGTTTTTCGAAACACAAATACGCCTTTCATTTTCTTAAGACAGTCCAAAGCAGTTGCGCCGCAGTTATGACCAGAGCGGAGGGAATCCAGATCCACTTGATTTCGCTCCAGAGAACACTAAGTGATCGAGAACTGAAAAAGAAATCAAGACCGAGCGGTGAAACCTCAATTGGTCGCCACGGAAAAAAGTAGCGTCTGTTTGAAAATGGCGCAAAGAACGCCACGCCCAGACCGCCATTCGTCATCGCATCGAGAATGCCATGCGACGCGGTCACAATGAAAAAGTAGATGATGAATACCAACCAGGTCTTCCCCTCCTGTGGCGCTTCTCGCAGCGTAATCCAAGTCGCGCCACAACCAATCAGAAACGCAAAAACAAACGAATGAGTCAGCCCTCTATGACCAAGCATGTCACGGTATTGAATACCCAACGCGAAACCAGCCACATCAATATCGGGAAGCATCGCGCAGATGATCGACAGAACCCAAAAGCGCATCGACAAGCGCTCAGGAGTGAACACCTTCCCGATGGCAACCGCGGCAACTCCGTGCGAAATGATCGTGGGCACTTATCTTTATGAAGCTCTTTCTATTAGAAGCCGGCTCGTCATGATACCGCGCGCATCACACAATGCAACCATGCCAGATGTACTCTTGCGAGGTCATCTTGCGACCAGGCATTCGCTCGTGACGCGCGGCCCGCGCCACCCAGTTCCCGTTCCATTCCCGGTAAAGATGTGAGTACAGCGTAACCGAGTCGGCTGAATGCGCTTGCCTCCACTCCCGAAGCGTTACGCCTTGTTTCAAACCAGCCAGTTCGTGGATCACTCGGTTAGGAAAATCATCGGATTGAGCCGTGACCGCAATGGGCAGTGAAGCAAGCGCGCAGCACAAGGATGCAAGCTGGAGCGTGCGTCTCGGGTGTCTCCTCTTTAAGATCGTAACGGTCACGGTGCCTCCTAAGGAATTTACTCGCGCATCGTGAGGCTCAGCCTCACGATGCGCGAGAGAATAGGGTAAGCGACCTCACGGAAGGCCGCAGGCCTTCCGCACATCAGGCGGCGCAGCCGCGTACCGGACTCAACAGCTACCGGCGTAAGTCTCAAGGACGTGTCGAACACGATCCTTTTGGATTTCGAGAATGGTGTAACTCTCGCCCTCATAACCATCTTCCTCCACGATGATGAAGGTCTTACCGTCCAATTGCAGAACGACAAAGGGCTGAGTGAGGTCACCTTCTTTCATGTCACAATCAGGCGGTGAGAATACTGAATCCAGTAAGCTCAGATTCCCCTGCGTGTCACGCAAGGCCCATCCGCCAAACAAAGAGATGTTGTTGCAGCCCGCGTCGTTCGCCTCTCGCGGCTTTGGATATTCCTTGCTCGCCTCAAAGTAGAAAAGAATTCGGCCTTCATCCCGAAGTTTAGTTCGATAAAGATTCAGTACCGATAACGAAACTTTTGCTCTCTCTTCTGCCGAAGGCAGTTGGGCGGAGTATTGTTTGCTTACTGTCAGCGAAATACCAGCGTTTTCAGCCCGCTCGAACTCTGGTCCGACGAACGTCATTATTTGCTTGGAGTCAGGCGACGCATTTGTTAACTGCTCCATCGCCCGTACCCATTTCTTTTCGCTTAGCGCGACTCCGAGATTGCGTACGCACTCGTTTTTCTCCGGCTGTTTAGGATTGGGATAATCGTCAAGCAGTCCCCACACCTGCTGGCAGTGGGAACAAACCTGGACACTCTTTGAAGTTCTGATGATTTTCGTGTCGCCTGACGATGGGGTGAAATACCATTCGGCCGACGGCTTCACGAGAGATTCATACCAGGGTTTGGGAAGATCTGCGACCGTGTCCGGCTCATCAGCTTGAGCGTCCGGTTGTGGACTGTGCCAGGGATTGGTCCACTTTCGATTGGCGTATTGCGCAAATGGAACAATGACACCGTCGGGTCTCAAAACGCCAACTATCAACGTGTCGTCGCTGCCGGTTTGCGCCGGAACGCAGGCAGGTCTGATCCCTGCGAGGCCTGAAAGTGTCATGGCCAATGAAGCCAGCGTAATCAGTATTCTCAACATCGCCACTCCTATAATGGAAAGGGTGAGTGAACGAGGCAAAGTTATCGCGTGGCTCAGTCGGCGCGTAGGTGGAGATTACGGTCGTGTCCGGAAGTAATCATCGAATCGTCGTCGGCTCTACCACGAGACGAAACTGTGGCGAGCCACATTCTTTCAGCAGCGATGATTGAGAGAGTGTTTAGATTGAAACAGAAGCCATTGTTTGCGCTCGTGCCGTGTCGCAGCGCAGCGATTAGGGGCTGCCAACTCCTGAACTGCTCAATATAATCATTCGAGCGAACCCGCTTCGCGGCTCTGCCGCCCGATGTGCGGAAAGGCTTTGCCTTTCCGATTTGTACTCCTAAGGAATTTACTCGCGCATCGTGAGGCTCAGCCTCACGATGCGCGAGAGAATAGGGTAAGCGGCCTCACGGAAGGCCGAAGGCCTTCCGCACATCAGGCGGCACAGCCGTGTGCGTGAGTGTGGCGAGCCACATTTACCACACACCAGCCTTTCGAGCTATGATCGTGTTCGACATGTCCATTCTGATTGCTGAAGACAACGTGGCCCAGCGGGCTTACCTTCGCGAAATCCTCCAGCGAGACTTTCCCGCACATCAACCGGTGCTCGAAGCCGGCGATGGTGAAGAGACTGTGGCGATGGCGCTCAAGAACAAGCCGGAAGTTTGCATTCTGGATATTCAGATGCCCAAGCTTTCCGGTGTCAAAGCGGCGCGCGCGATCTGGCGCGACTTTCCCACCGCGCGCATAATTTTCTGGACGCAGTTTCCGCACGAGATCTACATCAACGAGATTCGCAAGATCGTCAAGTCGGTCGATCCGCCGCCGGCTTACGGCTTCATTCACAAGAACAATCCTGAATCGCGCTTCCTGCGTTTCGTCGCGGCCGTGCTGGAAGATGGCGCCGACATGATCGATCCCGCGTTCAAGGATTCATTCAAGCGGCCATTGCTAACCGAGTTCGAGGCCGAGGCGCTCTACTATCTCGCCCTCGGCTTGTCGAACTGGGCCATCGCGCGCAAATGCAGTTTGTCGTTGCGCGGAGTTGAGAGCCGCCTGGCGACGCTCTACGAAAAACTTTTCGTCTCGCTTCCGGAAGGCACGCCGCACGAGGCTTATGAAAAGTTGGCTTATAACGTCCGGACCCGCGCATTCTTTGAAGCCTTGCGGCGTGGTCTGCTGAATAATGATGAGCTGGAAAAGGCGGCGGTGGATCTCGAAAGCTGGATCGAACGCGATCGGAAGAAATTTATTGAAGAGCAGAAGCGGGCTCCAGTTAAGAAATAGTGCGAATCAAAGTTTTAACGCAAAGGACGCAAAGGTATTCGCAGAGGACGCTGAGGAAGACTTCTTTGCGATCTTTGCGGAAAACTTTGCGTTCTCTGCGTTTTAAAGTTATCTGCGTTTTGCTGCTGGCGGTAAGCCATAGGCTTGCCGCACTATGCGGCGGCAAAGCCGCAACTTCCGTCCATCGCATCAATCGCAAGTTAACAACTTGCGCTACATTTCGGCCGCTCACTGCTCACCGCTCACTGCTCACTGTCCTGCTGCTTTCTGCCTTCTGCCTAATGCTTTCTGCATTAACGCCCTCCCTGACGGTCGGGCTACTGCCCCGGGCCTTCTCACAAAACGAGCCTGTACAACCGATAGGCCAACCGTCGCCATCGCCGGCTCCCTCGCCTTCACCATCACCGACACCGCCGCCGAACCTGCATCAGTGGGGCGCAGTGACTTTGTTTCATGGACTGCCATCAGACCGCGTGCATGCGATCGCACAGACGTCTGATGGCCTGATGTGGTTTGGCACAGATGGCGGATTGGCAAAGTATGACGGACGCAGGACGCAGGCAATCACTGCTGATGGCTTGCCACAAGGCCGCGTACTGGCTTTGAAGGTTGATGACGAGGGCGCACTGTGGATTGGAACGGAAAACGGCGCCGCGCGATTTGCCAATGGAAAGTTCGAACCAGTTAAAGAAACAGCGGGTAAGGTAATCACTGCGATCATCACGCCGCAGAAGGGTCGCGCGTTGATGGCGACAGAGAACGGCGTCATCTTTGATTGTCAGGTCGGGCAGGAAAGCATATCGAGTAACGCAGGAGGAGCACCGGCAACCTCAAACGTTAATTTCACCGTTCGCACAATTCCCGATCAGCCTCTACTGAGCGCCGACAAAGATCATCCCGGCCTGCTTAAGATCACCAGTCTCGCTTTTGTGCATGAAACTCTTTACGCCGGTACACAAAGCCGCGGCCTGATCTCAATAAAAAACGGCGAAGCAAAGGAGGTCGTCAGCAAGCCGCGCAATTTCTTTATTAATGCGCTGGAAGTCGATTCACAAGGCCGTTTGTGGATAGGCGCGCGTGCCCGAAACGAGGAAAGTGGATTGTTGGATAGTTATGACCTGCTCAAGCCGGCGAAAGCTTCCGCGCCCACAGGTCCGGTGACTGCAATTACTCGTGGAGGTGGCGAAGACTTCTGGGTGGCGACTGACGGACGCGGCGTTTTTCACCTGATCAATCGAAGGCCAGAAGAACGATTCGGATTTCAGGGCACCGGAGGCGCCCTCCGTTCTGATCACGTCTTCGCGATCTTTCTCGATCGCGAACAGGTCGTGTGGTTCGGCACGGACAAAGGCGTCTGCCGCTACGATCCGCATGCAATGCGTGGGGAAAGCATCAGCACCGATTCAGCGGCGAATTATGTGCGCGCGCTTTGGCGCACTTCGCGCGGACACTTGATGACGGGAACCAACGTGGGTCTTTATCTAAATGACGCCGCGATGAAAACGTGGCGTGCGATTCCCGAGCTGGCTCGGCGGATCGTTTACGCTATCAGCGAAGATAAGAATGGCCGTGTGCTGGTCGGTACCGCCAATGGATTGTTTGCCTCAACATTCATGGGCGGCAATTATTTCTTTACGCGTATTCCGTCTTCAGAAGACACCCAGGGTGACAGCGTGCGCGCAATCGCGAACTTTGATGGCGTGACTTACATAGCAACGTACGGTTACGGCATTGAGAGGCTGGAAGACTCGCGACGCACGCTCGTATGGCCTGACACTTCATCTGACAATCACGCGCGCGAAGTCACCAGCCTGGGGAAAGATGCAAGTGGCCGTCTGCTCATCGGGACGGCCAGCGCCGGCGTTTTCTTTTTCGATGGCAAGCAAACATCGATGGATGGCGCACTTGATAGACTGAAAGGTTCAGCAGTCTGGTCGATTGTTGCCGATGGCTCCCAAACATGGCTCGGAACGGAAAAGGGACTTTACTTATTTCAGCTCGGCCAGCTCCTGGAGATCGTTCCTGCAGTGAACGCCCGGAACGTCGTTATCAGCGTCGACAACGATCAAACGAAACAGATTTGGTGCGCAACGGTTGGAAATGGCTTATGGCAAGTTAAGCTGGACGATCAGTTTGGTCCGATCATTTCGCGCATGGACATCGAGCAGGGTCTGCCTTCGCAGAGAGTGTTTGCGGTCCTCCCGGAACGCGCGAACGATGGCAGCGAGCGCGTAACCATCGGCACGAACCGTGGAATTGCGCGATATGAACCTGGCCGCGTGCCGCCGACGCTTTCACCTGAACGCATTATCAGCAAACGCATTCACAGCCCGGAAGAACTGCGCAACGGTCTGCAGCTCGACTATCCACAAAACAGCCTACTGCTAGACGTATCTGCGAACAGCAGCCGAACTTTCCCCGAACAGTTTCAATATGCGTTTGCGCTCTATGACGCGGCCGGGCATCCGATCAAGCAAAAGCTTTCACACGACCCGCAGTTTCCCATGGAGGGATTGAAGGCCGGCAAATACAAAGTTGTTGCGCGCGCGTTCACTAAAGATTTGATCGGTTCGAATCCTTTAGCGTTTGAGTTCAACGTGGCTCGCGCGCCGTTTCCGTGGACTTCGACGGCCTTGGCGGTATTGCTGATGCTGGCCCTGATTGCTTTGGGCTGGGGATATTTTCAGAACCGGCGCATTCATCGCACCAGCTCAGACTTAGCCAAAGCGAATCGCGAACTCGCCGACGCGCGCTTGCAGCTCGCTAACGAAACGGAAGCTGAGCGTCGGCGCATCGCGCGCGACTTGCACGATCAGACGTTGGCCGATTTAAGAGACCTGATGCTATCAGTGGATCAATTTGCCTCTTCGTTTAGAAGCGGCACTCGTACCGCTGGTTCCGGCGCAGAACGGAGAGCACAAGTGTCGCCTGTAAACGATCCCGGCGCGCTGCGTTCGGAGATTGAATCGATCTCGCAGGAGGTGCGACGCATTTGCGAAGATCTAAGTCCTTCGGCGCTGGAAAATGTTGGTTTGTCCGCGGCTTTACAGTTTGCCCTGGCGCATGCGGTCGAGCATGCCGCGCCCGATTGTAAATTTGCTCACGAGTTCGTTTGTGATGACGGTTTGGACGAGACTCTGAAGCTGCCGCCCAGCGCGCAGATTCAAATCTATCGCATTGCACAGGAAGTCTTGAGCAACATCTGCCGCCATGCAAATGCAAAGAACGTTAGGATGAGCGTCGGGACTTCTGAAGGCGGCGCGTTCGAATTGGCCATCGAAGATGACGGCCCTGGCTTTGACGCGGGCGACCGAAAAAAGAAGGCAGGTCGCGGGGTCGCCAATATTCGCGCTCGCGCCGGCATGATCGATGCCGAGGTTGCCTGGGCCAAACGTAATGGCGGTGGCACGGTGTTCAGGTTGCGACGAATGAACGTTGACAAGAACGTTCAAGTTTGAGCGACCGATTCTAACGCGGCTTTGCCGCAGCACAGTGCGGAAAGGCTCTGCCTTTCCGGCGTGTCAACTCTGATTACCGGTCGAGGCTGCGCCTCGACAACATCGAAGGCGGGGCCTCCAAGAGATAAAAAGATGCTCGCGGTAAGGCAAAGCCTTACCGCACTGGGCGGCGGCAGAGCCGCAGATGGCGCAAGACAGCGACGCCGACCTCTGATGATGTTAGAGAGCGTTTTCTTAAAACTCGATCCTGAAATTGAATCAGCGCTCGCGACAAATAAGCCCGTTGTCGCGTTGGAATCAACCGTGATCGCTCACGGACTGCCGCGACCGCAGAATCTGGAAACCGCACAACGCCTGGAACAAATCGTCCGTGAGGAGAGCGTAACGCCCGCGACAATTGCGGTGCTCAACGGCAATCTCCGGATTGGCCTTGATAAAACTCAACTGCAACATCTCGCAAACGGCGATGACATCAAGAAGATTAGCACCCGCGATCTTGCGGTCGCGGCGGCGCGCGGCTGGGATGGGGCAACCACAGTAGCAGCGACAATGTGGATCGCGCATCGTGCCGGCATAAAAGTCTTTGCAACCGGCGGGATCGGTGGCGTTCATCGAGGCTCTTTGCCGGATGTCTCGGCAGATTTACCTGAGATCGGGCGTACGCCGATGATTGTGGTTTGCTCGGGCGCGAAGATAGTTCTGGATTTCGCGGCGACGCGCGAATGGTTGGAAACGTACGGCGTCACGGTCATAGGCTATCAATGCGACGAAATGCCGGCGTTCTATTCAACCAGAAGTGGTTCGTCGATCGATGTGCGCTGCGATTCGGCACATGAGGTGGTTCAGATTTTTAGAGCGCAAACGGAGCTTGAAACGCTGACTGCGCTGCTTGTAACTGTCCCCGTTCCGACGCAAGCAGAAGTACCACGCGAATTTCTCGACGAGATTCTCGACGAATGTCTTCGCGACGCGCAGATGTCCAAAATTAGCGGCCGCGATCTTACTCCGTTCCTGCTGGGGCGCATGGCCGAGCGGAGCGAAGGCGCAACGCTACGCGCGAACGTTGCGCTGCTGGAAAACAACGCGCGTGTGGCGGCGCAGATTGCGCGCGCCCTCAATTCGCTATGAAATCGGCTACGGTGTGCTCGCCCGCGACATCTCTTTGACAAAGGCTTGTAGTGAAGTAAAGCGTCAGGCACCGATGCGAACTTTGCTAAATATTATCCTTACCTCGAATGTCCGGGCCACTCTGAGTGAAATAGTGCGCAGGTGAAAAGCATTTCATGCAGAGGCGCGAACACTCGAGAGGCGCAAAAGAGAAATCAGGTAGTGGGTCAGCTCGGTTTGTAACCTGTATCTCATTCACGCCGTGGCTTTAGCCCGGCGTCAGGGCGAACTATGAACTGCTGAACCGTTTTAACGGTTTTCTCCTGCGCCTTGAAGCAGCTGACTCCAAACCGTTCTATGAAAGGGGTTGTCAAGTCAATACCTCACCCTACGCGTCCGTTGGTCGACAACCAGCCCTCAAGTT
>Ga0137378_10000051_pt1 | contig 62419 bp, 41 predicted proteins | sample SagtaG_21_FD_104813 | JGI IMG/M metagenome (GOLD analysis project Ga0137378, IMG submission 104813) | Vadose zone soil microbial communities from Sagehorn Ranch, Mendocino, California, USA - Sage2_L_60_16 metaG | ecosystem: Environmental > Terrestrial > Soil > Vadose zone | place: USA... | reverse complement strand
TGCCCACCTGTGCCTGCGTTTGAGTGTCGGTGTAGGCCTTCTGCGCGTAGGTCAGGGCTTCCTCCTGCACCTTCACGTTTTCGTAGGCGTAAACCAGATCCCAGTACATATTTTCGATCTGATCGACAGTAGTGATCACCTGCAGCCGGAAGGCGACGTTGGAGATCTTGCGATTGTTCTGGGCTATGCGAATGAATCGTGTGTTGGGAAGAATTCCGAAGCCCTGCAACAAGTTCTGGGTAAGCCTGAACTGGAAGTTGGCAGTCAGGTCGGGACTCAACAGCGTTGTTGGATTGTTGGTAGTGACGTGCGTGTTGTTGAATCCCCCGTTTAGCGTTGTGCCCCATTGGAAACCTTGGGTGTAACCGAAGTCAGCTGTGTAAGTATTTTGCGCTACGATGGGTACGGGACTGAAAATGCTCGTCGACTCCGTATTGTTCTTGTCTAATTGCAAGGTGCCAGTCAAGGCAGGATCAAAGCTGACAATGGGCGAGCCGATACCGAGCGTAGAGCTGACCAAGCCGTTCGTGCCGGTTCCCGCTCCCCCCGGGGCCACGGTCGTGCCTCCCGCGCCGGAGCCCACTGTTCCACCTAGCCCTCCAACGCCGCCTCCCGGCGTATTCTGCACGACGCCCGTGTTCACGCCGAGAATATTCGCTCCTGATTTTGCACGCAGGATATCGGCGTCGGCGATATTGAGGTTGTAGCGGGCGATCTCCAGATCAAGGTTGTTTTCAAGGGCCAGCGCGATGGCATCGTCGATGGAGAGATAAATCTTGCCATCTTGCAGCAGCGAATCGATGCGCGCAGAGTTGCTCAGATTCACTTCAGCCAGAGGCCGCGGCAGGTAAGGCTGCAACAGGTTGGGGAACGCCGACCGCGGCTTGGAGTAATCCACAAGGTGGACCTGCTGCGGCTGCGCGGTTTTCTGCTCCGGCTGGGGTGTGGAAGGAACTGCCGGGGAAGAAGTATGCGGCGGTGCCGGAGAAGCTGCGGGCGAGGCGTTCTGAGCCAACCCGCAGAGCGATAGCGCGCACGTCAAGAGGGCGCACGCCACGATCCAGTGGGTTGAACGCGCGGGGGCAGAGGTCAGACGGGGCAACAACATGGCATGGTCTCCTGGCATGAGAATTTCCTTCTTTAAGTTAACAGAGCGTTCCAATTCGAAATTCTGATGCCAGGGATGGGAGCAAGGCGTCACTCGATTCCATCTTGGGGCAGGGGAGCGGGTGAAAGAGAATGGATTTGTAAAGAATTGTTGCAGAGGATATCGAGGGAGCGCGGTTTTAACGCGCTCCCTGGTTCCTGGTGAATCCGGTTCGAAGGCGCCGCAGCCGATTGCCGGGACGCTACGGTTGCGGTTGTGACGGCGGAGCCGGTGGTTCCGGCGACGAGGGTTGTGACGGCGTGGTCGATGATGGAAGGTCTTTGCGCGGCGCCACGTAGGGCACCTTGGGCTGGCGCGTCACTTGGCCGCGGGCGGCATCCTCAATACTGATGCCATAGTGATCCAGAAGTTGACCGGTGGCACGGTCCAGCTCGACCTTCGATTTTTCGTAGGCGACCATCGCATTCACCAGCGTCGACTCCGCTGTGGCCAGCTGGCTCTGATTTTGCAAGACCAGCGTGGTGGTCGATGTGCCGAACTGATACTTTTTCTGTTCCGCGTCAAGCGACTGCCGCCCCAGCTCCACCGCGGCTCTAGCCGAATCCACACTGGCGCGGTTTAGCTGGACGTCGAATTGCGCGTTGCGAACTTCGACGGCGACTTGATTCTCAATCTGTTGTAGACGTAACTGCGCTTGACGAAATTCCAACTGCGAGCGGATCTGCACCGCTTGCGCGGCACGATTGCGCAGCGGGATGTTGAGCTGGAGGCCGACGCCCTTGTCGGGTGCGCTGGAATTTACCAACTGGTTTAGCGTGCTGCCGTAGCCGGTTGAAGAGACGGGCGTGGGGGCGCAGCCAAACTGTTGCGGGTTCTGGTCCGCGCACAGACTTGCCGAGTTCTGTGCTCCGCCCAGGCCCGATCCCCCGTAATACGCGAAAAGATCTAAAGTCGGTAACAGTAAGCTCCGCACGGCTTTGTTGCTTAATTCGCGGCTATTCAAATCTATTCGCGACTCGACCAATTCCGGGCGATGGCGGAGCGATTCGTTGATCAGATCTTCAGCGGGAACGATAGGCTCCTGCGCCGGAACGTCCATGGTTGACGTCGGAATCACCTCCGCCGTAGCCAGAGTCGGATCTTTCAATGTGCGGCTAATCGCGTTTTTCATGAGCAACTGCTGCAACTGGAGATTGGTCATCGCCGTAGTCACTGCCTGTTGATCGGTAGCTACCGTGCTCTGTGCGCGCACCACTTCAATCGGAGCTAGGCTGCCAATCTCCACCTGCTTTTTCGTGTCCGAAAGCGTCTTTTGCGCAAAGGCGAGCGACTCGTTTTGCACCCGCACATTTTCGTAGGCAAATACCAGATCCCAGTAAATGTTCTCGGTCTGGTCAACCGAATCGGTAACCTGCAAGCGGAACGCGACATCAGAAAGTTCACGATTGTTCCTCGCGATCCGGATGAAGCGCTGGTTGGGAGCGAAGCCCAAACCTTGCAATAGATGTTGGGTAACCGTGGCCCTGAAATTCGAGTTGAGCTGAGGGCTCAGGCTGGTGAAGATGTTGTTGGTAGTGGCGCGGGTGTTGTTGAAGCCCACCGACAGGTTTGTGCCCCACTGGAAAGCCTGGTTGTAAGCGAAATCAACCGTGCCGGTATTTTGTATCAGCAACGGCACAGAGAAGGAACTACTTGTCTGTTGACTGAAGTGGTCTTCCTGAAGCGTGCCGGTGAGAACCGGATCGAAGCTGCCAATCGGCGGCCCGAAGCCAAGTGTCGAACTGACCAATCCATTGGTGCCGGCGCCAAGACCTCCCGCTCCCAGGCTGGTGCCGCCTGTGGCCGCGCCCGACTGCGCTCCGATGCCCCCCACGCCACCGCCCGGTGTGTTGAGCACCAAACCCACGGGCGTGCCGAGGATAGTGGCTCCCGCCCTGGCGCGCAAGATGTCGGTGTCGGCAATATTCATCGTGTAGCGGGCAATGGCAATGTCGAGGTTGTTCTCGAGCGCCAGAGCGATGGCGTCGTCGAGCGCAAGATAGAGCTTGCCATCGTGCAGAAACTGTTCGATTCGTCCGGTATTGCTCAAATCCGGCGGTGGCAGACGCCTGGGCCGGTAGGGACCAATCGGATTCGGAAAGTGTGATACCGGTTTGGCATAGTTCAGCGCTGCCACGCGCTCGGTCTCTGCTGCAGCCGAGGTTTGAGGGGTCGGAGCGGAGGGAACGTCTTGTCCCCAGCAGGAGATTGCTAGACTTCCGCAAAAAATCAAGCGAATGGCAAGCTGCAGGGTCGAAGCGAAACGAGGCAATGGCATCTACTTGTCTCCGTTCATAAGAGCTTGTAGCTAAAAGACTTCGTTTTTACCTGGGACAGCCGGACTCATTCGAAAACAGTCCGGGGAATTAGTTCTGGTTCATGCCTTGATACGCATACAACGCGCTGATGGTTCCTGCAAGCTTCGGCGAAATGGCGGTTCCCTTCTCGCGAAACGCTTGCGCCACTCTAAGGATGTGATAGTCCCAATTCGAAGAACTGGCATGTCAAACTGCGAAATCCTGCGAAGTGAACTAGTATATCCGACGCGCTCAGAACCTCTGGCAGAGACAAACCGGACTTGTGACTGATCGACTCCAGAACCAGCGCCACTGTCAGCAAAAACCTGCATAGCGTTGCCGGTTGTAATCCGGCTTGGCACACGAAAACACTTAGATGAACCGATGTCGTGGCAGGACTCGAAAGATCGCAACATGCGCCATCTAAAACTGATCATTTCTTATGACGGGTCTGATTTCTCAGGATGGCAAGTGCAGCCTGATCGAGCGACTGTGCAGGGCACACTAGCTTCAGCCATTGGACGCATCACCGGAGAAAAGGTATTACCCCAAGGGTCGGGCCGGACCGACGCAGGGGTGCACGCGCTGGCCCAGGTGTTGACGTTTGCAACCGAGTCTTCCGTTCCCACCGCAAATTTCTTGACCGCGTTGAACGATATCTTACCGCCCACGGTGCGCGTGTTGGAGGCGGACGAGGCTCCAGCGGATTTTCACGTGCGCAAGTCGGCCCGCGCCAAGACGTACCGCTATCGGATATACCGCCCCTCAATTTGTCCGCCGTTTCTGGCGCGGTATGTGTGGCACTATCCCTATCGTCTCGATGAAGAAGCGATGGGACAGGCTGCGAACAACGTAATCGGAGAGCATGACTTCACCTCGTTCGCGGCCGTCGATCCCGAGCGCGGCCGCGAGGATCAGCCGGCTTCGAATGTGCGGCGAATTTTTTCTTCGACCTGGGAGCGTCAGGATGAAGAGCTGGTCTATACAGTGCGCGGCTCCGGGTTCCTGCACCACATGGTGAGAAATTTGGTGGGGACATTCATTCTGGTCGGAAAGGGAACGTTCGAGGTCGGAGACATCGCGCGCATTCTGGAGGCGCGCGACCGATCAGCCGCGGGAGCGACAGCGCCAGCCGGCGGACTCTATCTGGTCAGTGTGGAGTATGAGCACGAACCGCGTTGAAAACCGGCTTATCAGGACCAAAAGTGGAAGCTTACGGCTGACCTTGTTGGCCGTGCCGCAACTGACGGGCTCGTCCTACGAAGTCTGGTGGCGGACTGCGGCGTTGGCCAAGCCGTTGGCCTCGGCGTTATTCTCGCGGCGGACATGGGAGATGGAGAATTTGATAGAGCGAGCCAACTTGCGGCAAATAAAATTGAGGGAATAGAGGCGAGCGCTGCGGCACCTATACTCGCCTTTCATCTGCCTGACCACGACCTCTGAATCGGAGTAGACATGCAGCGTTGTGGCCTTCAAAGCCAATGCACATTGCAGAGCTTCGAGCAGCGCAACGTATTCCGCGACATTGTTGTCCTGACGGCCGATCCACTTAGCGATTCGGATTTCGCCGTTGTCGGAACCGTCGATAATCACCCCAATACCGGACGGCCCTGGATTTCCCAAGGAGCCGCCGTCCACGTAGGCCACCAGATCTGGCATCAGGGCTCGTCTCTGTCTACAACATGCGCCCACAGGCTTTCTGTCGTCAAGATTATTATTTGATTCCCTCTCAAGCGTCGTTCAATTCTACCGGGCTGTGTAACCATTTGTGGAAAAATAAGGCAAATTGGAAATGTGCTCTGTGAAGTGGCGGTGGCAGAATGAGTTACGTTTTTCACCATCTAGGTTATTGCGTCGCGCAATTGCACCAAAAAATGTCGTTGACATCTTCGCATCAGATGTTTAGGGTTGCACGCGTCGATGGCTGAAAGGGTTGGCTAAATAATATTTTGCCAGTCCGAAGTAGGCTGAGTGATCAGCTCGGCGGGGCGACCCGCTGAGCAGCCAGACCTGAAAAAACCGACGGCTCTGCGAGGAGCAGTTGGGGTATGGGACTGCGAAAGCAGTGATCGCATCAAGGGGCTGTGACGGTACATGCGTCCACGCTGTTAGCTCCCTCGCAAGAGCTGGCAGTTAGAGCATAACCAAAGTCACGGCCCTTTCTATTTCTTCCCGTTCCTCCTGGTTGCTCCCTCACGCTGGCTTCCCTGAACTGACGCAGGTCCTCGAATTCTCTGGCATAATGCCGGAATGGGGCCTTAAGCCGGGTGCTGTTAATTCCATCGAGCAAAGCTCAACCCTGCAGGTTTTGCCGATTTCGAGCGCAAAAGCGAATAACCCGTGGCCAGGAGAAACGAATGATCGCTGGGCCGAGCCGAATTGCATTTTGTGCATGGTTGGTTCTGGCTGGAACTTTCTCGGCGCTTGCCCAAACTTATACGATCACTGAGATCGGCGTGTTGAAGGGAGATAACGAGAGCAGCGGTTTTTGGCTGAACTCCGCCGGACAGGTTGTGGGTTGCTCCGATACCGCGACTTCGAATGGTTATCCCTGTACCGGCACGACGGCGGGGCAGCATGCCTTTCTTTGGAGCAAAAGCGCGGGCTTGAAAGACCTGGGAACAATGTCGGGCGGCACGATTAGTGGCGCGATTGGCATCAACGATGTCGGACAGGTTGTGGGTTACTCCAATGTCAAAGCAAGTTCGGCGTCCGACTTTTTTGCTTTTCTCTGGACCCCCGGCCGAGGCGTGACCAATCTGGGAACTTTGTCTGGGGGGAACTCGAGTTGTGCATTCGCAATAAATTCCGCTGGCGTAATCGCCGGGGATTCCTTCATCAGCAACGGAAAAGTCAATGCAGCGAGCTGGACGAACAATAAAATTAGGAATTTAGGTGGTCTGCCGAAAAGCATTTTTACTGCGGCGCTCGACATCAACGACAACAACCAGATTGTTGGAGAATCCATTTTCTCCTACGGTCCCCCATTCCGATCGCACGCCTTCGAATGGTCTGCCGCCCTGGGCCTGAAAGATCTCGGAACTCTTTCAGGGGGGACGACAAGCATGGCCAATGCGATTAACTCCTCAGCCGTGATGGTGGGTCAGTCCAATGCGTCTGGTTTCCCGAATGCGTGGCACGCCGTGATGTGGAACGCGGCGCGGAAAATACGGGACCTCGGAACCCTGCCCGGTGGTACCTACAGCGTGGCGTTTGGCGTCAACGATTCCGATGAGGTGGTGGGCTACGGCAACATTTCCAATAACGCGCCCCACGCTTTTTTGTGGACCCAGGCGGCCGGAATGCGGGACCTGAATTCCCTGATCCCGGCGAACTCCGGGTGGGTGTTGATCAATGCCAACGCAATTAACCGGCTCGGACAGATAACCGGTTACGGCAGCTTCAAGGGCTACAATCACGGGTTCCTGTTATCCCCGAAATGAGAGCCAGTCAAGGGCGAGGGAGTTGCGATTGCAGCCGGCCGGTCAGAGACTTGCTAACCTAGCTTCCTTGGAATTCGAAGGCAGCGGTAAGGGAATCGGTTTCGAACTGTACGAGAGACTCAGGTTCCGGTCGAGCAGGCAATCGAGACAGGTTCGCACGCGGCTGATGCGAGGACACCATCCTCGGCATCGACCCCGAGCCGTCTTACTGCCCACCGCCCCCCTATGTATCTAATTATTTGAAATCAGCCGACGTACCTGTTCGTCGGAGAGACCTTCGATTTCCGCGAGTATTCTTGCCTGAATCACCGAACTTAATTGACCAATGGTGGAACCCTCAAAGAAGTCTCTCAACGTGAAGGGTATCTGATACAAGGAGCGGATTCTGGAAACGATCTGCATGGCGAGAAGGGAGTGCCCGCCTAAATCGATGAAATTATCGTCAATGCCAATGCACTCGAAGCCGAATACACTGCTCCATATTTTGAGGAGCGCCGCCTGCACGGGATTGGTCACCTGGTCTGCTTCATGCGGCTGACTTGCAGGCGGCCGAAGGGCTCCGTCTTGCGGCTGCACTCGCGAGAGGTACTTTGTCGGATCAAATGTTTCTTCGGATGCTCTCAGTAGATGGTCAAGATTCTGTGGGCTGACAACAACCTGAATGAGATTTGAATTTAGGGCTCGACGGAAGGCCTCCAACCCGTCTTTGGTGGTGATTGCGCTTTCGAGGGCACCCGGCTTCCAACCCTCCACACCCTGCAGGGTCTCCAACTCGGCTAACATGCCCACTTCTCTCCAGCTCGACCAATTGATACTGAGGGCATGAAAGTATCCTTTTGCATTGGCAAAGAACGCAAAAGCATCAAGAAATGAGTTGGCAGCAGTGTAGTCGGACAGCGCGTACGGTGTAAGAACCGCGCTGACGGAGGAGAACAAAACCATGAAATCCAGTTTGATCCGCTTCAAAAGGTCAAACAGAATCATGGTGCCGTAAACTTTGGGAGCTAACACCGCATCCGCGCTCTCCCTTGTTTTGCTCTGAATCATTCCCGCTTGGACAACACCTGCGGCGTGGATAACCCCGTTGATGGTTCCGTACCTCGCCAATACGTCGTCGACAGCCGTCTGCATTTGTGCTCTGTCGGAGACGTCCGCAACCAAGACATCGATCTCAGCGCCCATCCTTTCAATCTCCATGAGGGCCGTGAGCGTCTTGAGAACGGGGGCCGGAGTATCTGCCGCCGTCACCAATTCCGGCCAACTGGACTTTTTCGGAAACGGAGACTTCTTGGTCAGCACCAGTCTGGGCCGGCACGCCCTGGCAAGATAGCCGGCGATGGCCAGTCCGAGTCCACCGGTTCCTCCTGTGATCAGGTACACTCCGCCCGGCCTTAAACGTCTGATGACAGGCGCCGCGCTCGGCGCTCGAGAAGGGAGAGGCTCATTCAACTTGACTCGTTCGAAGTGTCGTTCCCAGCGATACTTCCCGCGATAGGCAATCACTCGGCTGGCAGGTTCTTCGGCATACTCAGAAATGATCCGGTCGAGCCATTCCTCCGGGAGGCTCTCAAACGGCTGACTGTCCGGCAAATCAATATTGAAGCACTTGACGTTCGGATATTCCCTGGGAATCACGCCGCCAGGCCCCAGCACGGTTGCCATCGCCGGAGCGACGTCTTCTTCACCCGTAACCGAATGCAGACGGTTGGAAATAATGCCGATCTTGGTAGGGATGGAAGTCCGGAGCTCACCGATTGCCTGAGCGATATGGAGCAGGCTGAAGAACCCAAAATTCTGATTTGCGGGACGGGCCTGCGCGGCCTCCTCATCTTCTCTCGTCAGGCTTCCCAAATGGACGATGTGAATCGGGGCGACTGTTCGCCGTTCCAGCTCCAGAAACAATTCCCGATAACCCTCAATACCTGCTGGATTGAGCTCAAATGAGCCGTCAGCGTGACGGACGCATGTTTCGCCGAAGCGAACGAAGGCCGCCGACATCCCCAGAGCTTCGAGTTTGGATTTCAGACGACTGCCGCCGCCGTATCGATCCGCAATAATCAGCCAGAAGGCAGGGTGGGAGGCATGGACAATGTCACTCGGCAAGTGCGTCCGTTTCCAGCTTGGAGCATAGAACCAATCGTCCAGGCTGGATGTTGCAGACACTGATTTCTGTTCTTGTGCGATGTTTGTATTGGGTGGCGTAGTCTCTATCCAGTAATGGCGCCGCTCAAAAGGGTAAGTCGGCAGCGATATTCTGCGCCGTCTTTGCCCGGGATAAATGCTTTCCCACCCCACCTCAACGCCGGAGAGCCAGAGCCTGCCAATGCCCTGCAATAAGAATTCAACGTCAGACTGGTTTTCATAATGGGGGCGGATCGAGGAAATAGTGATCGGGTCGGCGGCGTTTCGCCGGCCGGGGTGCTGCATGGCCAATACGCCAAGAGTTCGTCCGGGGCCGGCCTCCAGCAGAATGGGATTCTTCAACCGCCAGAGCTCCTGGAGGGCGTCGTTGAACCTGGAAGTATGATCGGCATGCATGGCCCAATAGGATGGACTGATCGCGTCACGCCCCGTAATCCATCTGCCCGTGACGTTTGAGATGTATGGAATTCCTGGCTCGTTAAGCCGCACATTTCTTACTTCGTTTTCAAATGCGCTTACAATAGGACTGAGCATTCTCGAATGAAAGGCATGGGCATTCTGCACACGCCGAGATATGATCTGCCTTTCGTTCAACAGCCGCTCAAACTCAACCACGGCGGCGGTTGGACCTGCGACCACGCATAATGCCGGTCCGTTTATCAGAGAAATGGAAAGATCTCCGGTAAGCAGGGGGAGCACTTCCTTCTCCGAAAGGGTGACGGAAAGCATGGCTCCCTGAGGCAGATCATTCACCAGCCTGGCTCGTGTGGCGATCAGACGTAACGCGTCTTCGAGCGATAGCACCCCTGCCAGGCACGCCGCAACATATTCCCCCATGCTATGGCCGACGATAGCGGCGGGAGTGATCCCAAACGACTGCCAAAGCCGAGCCAGAGCGTATTCGACGGTGAATAGTGCCGGTTGGGCGAACAGTGTCTTATTCAGATCCGTGGCATGGTCGTCTTTCGGCGCATCCGTTGTTCGCCCCAGCATCTTCTTCAGATCGATGCCCCTGCTGTTTCCCTCGTTCTTCCATCCCTGGCCATCGGGATAAATAATTTTCCGAATATCAGTCCCCAGGTATGGATCGAGGATCTGCGCGCATCGATCAACCTCCTGCCGGAATACGTCCCATGATTCATAGAGACCGTGGCCCATGCCGACGTAGTGATCTCCGATACCAGGAAACATGAAAACCACCGGCCGTTCTGCGGATTCGTCTTTCACGCTGGAGAAAACCCGCTTCGAGTTCTGTTCGGCCAGCGCCCCCATGGCATCCTCTCGGCTTCCACAGACGAGGTATCGTCTGTGCGAAAACATCCGGCGTCCGACACGCAGGGTGTGGGTCACGTCGTTCATGTTTACGGAATCGTTGCGTTCCAGGAAATCGCGCAAGCGGTGAGTGCTATGGTCGAGCGCCGCTGCCGACCTTGCCGAGAGTATCAGTAGGTGAGATGGATCGATACGGGAGCCTTGCCGCGACTCGGGTGCTTCCTCGAACACCATGTGCGCGTTCGTCCCTCCCATGCCAGTGGACATAACTCCCGCTCTTCTGGGGCCATTGCTTGTCCATTTTCGCAATTGCGTGTTGACATAGAACGGAGTGCGTTTGAAATCGATTTCAGGATTGGCCTGGCTAAAGTGGAGACTGGGTGGAAGGCTGCGATGCTTGAGGGCAAGGATGGTTTTTATCATGCCGGCGACCGCTGCCGCGGCATCGAGATGCCCCACGTTGGATTTTACCGAACCGATGGCGCAGTAATCCGAATGCTGGGTAAAGGTGCGAAATCCTTTGGTCAACGCCCTGATCTCGACTGGGTCCCCGACGGGCGTTCCCGAACCGTGAGCCTCGACATAGGTGATGCTGTCTGCCTCGACCCCGGCATTGGCCAGCGCCTCCACCACTACGTCGGCCTGACCGTTGACACTGGGGGTGGTGTAACCGGCCTTTTCCGAGCCGTCATTGTTAACGGCGGAACCCTTGATAACGGCATGGATGTTGTCGCCTTCCGCGATGGCGTCCGCCAGGCGCTTCAGCACCAGAATGCCGCCGCCGCTTCCAAAGACAGTTCCATTTGCCTTGGCGTCAAACGCTCTTACATGCCCGTCCGGCGAAACCACCCCGCCACCGTCACAGAAGTAACCCGCCCGATGAGGTACCCGCACGGATATAGCCCCCGCCAGCGCTATATCCGACTCGCCATTCAAAAGGCTTTGGCGAGCCACATGGACCGCGACCATGGAGGTGGAGCAGGCTGTCTGAATCGTGAGGCTGGGTCCCTTCAAATTCAGCTTGTAAGAGATCCGGGTACTGAGAAAGTCCTTGTCCGAATCGATCAGAGTAGGAATGTAGTCCTGAGCAAACTGGCGGCTCAGCCCGCGATCCATGAAATAGGTATTGAAAGCGCTTCCAGTAAAAACGCCAATGCGTCCGGGATAGCGATTTGGGTCATAGCCCGCATCCTCAATCGCCTCATGCGCCAGCTCCAGCAGAATGCGATGCTGGGGGTCGATGGTCCTGGCTTCGCTGGGCAGGAAGCCAAAGAAATCGGCATCAAACTGGCCCGGGTCTTCCAGGATTGGCGCGGCCTTCACGTAGTTCGGATCGCTAAGCCAAGCAGCAGGCACTCCTGATCGCAGCAATTCCTCATCGGAAAACTTGGTTATCGACTCAACGCCTTCGACCAGGTTGTGCCAAAACTCTTCGAGGTTTCGCGCACCGGGAAAGCGACAGGCCATGCCGACGACCGCGATATCAAGTTCGTAATTCTTCTCACGAAATGGCTGCGGGTCTGGCATACTCGCTCAGGGGGAGCTCAAGTTGAGACGCCCAGAGTCGGGGCGCGGGGCTTGCCTTGCAACGGAACGTATGGTCTGCTTTGAGTCGCCAGCCCCCAGCTCGACGGCTTTCATAAAGCCCCTGCGCTGGCCTGGCAAATCCGGGGGAGAGCAATGCTGGCACCGGCTACAGGGGCTTCATTTGAATCACCGGCTCTGGCAGCGCTTTGCGATCAGCTTTTCCGTTCGGCGTCAAGGGCATTTTATCGAGTATAACAAAGTGGTTGGGAATTGAGTAATCGGGAAGATGCTTCTTGAGATATTGCTTTAGACCGCCGATGTCCACTTCCGACCTGCATACCAGATAAGCGATGATCAAAATTACGTTTTCGGAGTACTTCCGGAGCGCGCAAACGCAGTCGGCAACACCGGCGCAATCCCTGATCGTATTCTCAATTTCACCGAGTTCGATCCGCAAGCCCCGAATCTTTACCTGCTGATCCTCTCGCCCGAGGTACTCCATATTGCCGTCAGGCAGCCAGCGGGCAACATCGCCGGTTCGATAAATTCTTTCGCCCCGATTGCACGGATTATCGACGAACTTTTCATCCGTCAACGTCTGGTTATTCAGGTAGCCTCGGGCAAGCCCCACCCCGGCAATGCATAACTCGCCGGCCTCGCCGACAGCCATCTGCCGACCGTCTCGTATGACATAAAGCTTGATGTTATGGATCGGCTTTCCGATCGGAACCGTTTCAAAATCATTGTGGGACGGGCAATCGTAATAACTGACGTCGACCGTCGCCTCGGTGGGACCGTAGAGATTCGTCAGCCGCGCCCCAATCCTGTTTGTCACGATATTGCTGAACTTTTTAACGTGACTAGGCGTCAGGGCTTCACCACTGACGAATACTCGTCGAACCGATGCCAGACCTTCCAGAACGCGATCATCCTTGCCATCCAGATATTCGAGGAACACGTTCAGCATGGACGGAACGAAGTGCAGAACGGTGACGCGGTGCTTCCTGATGGCTTCGATAATGGCCAGTGGACTTCCTTCGCCTCCTGGCATCAGGAAGCAAAGTTTTGCCCCCTCGAGCGCCCACCAGAAAAGCTCCCACACCGAAACGTCGAAGTAATAGGGGGTCTTCTGCAGGATGACATCGTTTCCCTCGATCGGATAGGCGTGTTGCATCCAGTGCAGGCGATTCACCACGGAGCGATGCTCAGTCATGACTCCCTTCGGTTTGCCGGTCGAGCCGGAGGTATACATCAGGTAGGCGAGATCTCGCGCCTGATTGACGATGATCGGATTCTCCTTCGGCCCCAGATAAATTCCGGGATCATCCATATTGACGATCTTTCCCTCGAAGGGTGTTCTGCCGGTCGTCTTGGTGTGCACGATCAGTACTCTGACCTCTGCATCCTTCAGCATGTAGTCGGTGCGGGCCGGCGGATTATCGGGCGATAAAGGCAGATAAGCGGCTCCGGCCTTAATGATTCCCAGGATGCCAATCATCATGGCGAAGGATCGTTCCACCATCAGGGCAACGACGTGTCCGGGTCCGATACCCGTGGCTCTCAAAGAGCGCGCGAGTTGGTTGGCCTTTTCATTGAGCTCCACACAAGAAAGTGAGGGCACGCCGCCGGCCTTGGCGTGGTCACAGATCACAGCCGTCGCGGAGGCACAGTCGACAAACTGTGCTTCGATCAATTCCTGAAGAGTGGCGTGATCGGGGAAAGGCGCCTCTGTGCGATTGAATTCAGCGATCTTCTCGAGGTCTGCTTGGCTGGCGGTACGTAGGGCAGGAGACTCCATAACGCTGACCGAAGGGTTTATTGTAGCGACCGGCGCACCTGTCCGAGAAATATCCCTCCGAGAAGGTGCTCATGGATCTGGGTGGTGCCTTCAATGATCTCCATGATCTTGGCGTCACGATAGAAGCGCGAAACCGACGAAGATGCGTGACATCCAGCGGCTCCCTGGATCTGAACTGCATCCGAGGCCGCCCTGACGGCGGCTCTGGAGGTGAAATACTTGGCCATCAGGGCTTTTTCAAACGCTTCCGGGAGATTTTCATCTGCCGCCCGGCAGGCGCTGTGGCAGAGGAAGCTGCCGGCCTCTAAGTCGGTGCCCATTTCGGCGATCAAGGAACGGATCATTCCGATGTCTCCCAAGGGCTGATTCCCTATCTTTCGCGTGGCCGCCCAGGTGACACTCTCTTCAAAACATCCCCGCAAAAGCCCTAAAGCCGAGCACGCGGTGCTGATCCTCCCGTAGTGCAGACCAACCGGCGCGATGTGCGACAGAGCAAAGCCAGGTTTGCCGACTACATTTGCGGGGGGAACTTCGACATTGTTGAAAGTAAGCTTCGCCAGACCGGCGGCACGGAATCCCATCAGATCATGAATGGGTTCCACCTCGAGACCGGGAGTTTCCCGCGGCACCAAACACGCCAGCGAGCGGTCTCCCAGTTTTCCAAACACCAGAAATAACGATGCAAACTGGCCACAGCTGATCCATTTTTTGGCGCCGTTCAGAACCAGAGAGTCACCGCGCGAGTCGGTGAATTCGGTCACCAGGGAATGGATATCACTTCCCCCACCGGGCTCGGTCAAGGCAAAAGCGCCGATAATCTCGCCTTGGGCAAGCATCGGAATCCATTTCCGTATCTGCTCCACACTTCCCCACTTCAGCAGAGCCTTGGAAACCATGGTCTGGACGGTCAGCACGCCGTTCAATGAGGAGGACCCTCTTCCCAAAGCTTCATTCAGCAAGCCGAAGGTGACCGTGTCCCATCCGTGTCCTCCATTCTGGGTCGGAAGGCTGCAGCCTAAATAACCCAGTTTCGCCAGCAGCGCGATTACGGACTCGGGAAGTCGCTGCTCCCGATCCCATTTCTCGGCAAACGGCTCGACGTTCTGGTTCACGAATGTTTTGAAATCCCCGCGCCTGGCTTTCTGCTGTTCGGTCAATAAATATTGCATAGCGCTTGCCTGTGGACGAGGCTGTCCTCTGCGGATCAGAATGCCGAATCACGAAATGACCATGGCGGGCTTGAGAGAAACAGGAACGCGGCTATGAAGGCCCAGCCTCAGCCTTTTGCCAGCCCTTTTTTCTCATGACAAACGCCGTAGTCGCGTTAACGGATTTGAAATTTTCGATGTCCAGATCGTCCATGCCTAGTTCGATGACGAAGATCTTTTCGAGGAACGTCATCAACTGAACCGCGAATAGGGAATTCACGATACCCGATGCAAAAAGATTATCGTCGTCGTTCAGATTCTCAATATTGATCGAGCTCAGCAGAAAGTTGGTAACGGTTTCCCTTACCTTCTTTTCCTCTTCTGCATGCGAGGAATTGGTCAACAGGTTTCCCTCCAGAAATAGGCAACATCGAACGGTCCGAACGGAGGAATCGGGGTCGGTCCATCAGCCGGCAAAATAAGTATAGAAGCCCCGTCCAGTTTTGCGCCCTAAATGCCCGGCATGAACCATCTTTCTAAGCAGCGGACAACAACGGTACTTCGGGTCCTTGTAACTTTCAAAAAGAACGTCGAGAGAATGCACGACCGTGTCCAATCCGATCAGATCGGCGGTCTCCAGAGGACCCATCGCATGTCCGAAGCACTTTTTGAAAATCATGTCGATCTTCTCCGCCGTCGAGACATGGTCCTGCAGGACAAACGCGGCCTCGTTCATGAACAAGTGAGAGATGCGGTTGGAAACAAAGCCCGGCATGTCCTCGACTAGGATTGCTTCCTTGTTCAGTTGGGAGAGCAATTGCAGCAATCGACTGAGTGCCAGGTCAGAGGTATGGAATCCCCGGATCACCTCGACGGCTGGTTTCAGATGGACCGGATTCATGAAGTGAACCCCGATCACATTCGCGGGACGCCCGGAGGCGTTGCCTATTTGCGTAATGGAAATGCACGAGGTATTGGCTCCAAAACAGACTTCGGGCGGCGCCAGTTCCCCCAACCTTTCGTAGAGGGGCTTTTTAATTCCCCAATCCTCGGTAACGTTCTCGATAATGAAGTCGCAGGAAGTCAGATCCTGCAGATCGGTCGTCAGGGTTATCCGCTGCAAGGCCTCATCCCGGCTGGCTCGCGGCAGTGTTTTTGATAACACAGGAGCGAACCGTATGTTGTTCAAAATCTCGGCTTGAGCGCGTTCCAGAATGTCTGTTGTGAGGTCAACGACAACCGCTGAGATGCCATGAAGGACAAGGTCGGTGACGACGCCAACCCCGATGTTCCCCGCGCCCAGAACCCCTACTGTTCCCAAGATCATTGCCTTGTCCGTCTCATAGCCCTGGATCGCCTTTGCTGGCCACGCACAGCAGCCCCACTTGTGCTGGGCTCGCTAGAAGGGCTTCTGCCGGTTGCGCCCAATCTGGCAGCCAGAAGGGTTACAGTCGGACACTCGAAGAGACTGACGATCGACAGGTTTTGATGCAGTTGCTTCCGGATCATGGTTATCACCTGGACCGCCTTCAGGGAAGTTCCGCCCACCTCAAAAAAATTGACGTTCAGTCCGATTCCTGCCCGACCCAGGACCTTTCTCCATATATTTACGATCGTGGTTTCAATACTGTCAGATGGCTCTGGTTCCGCCACGCCCTCAAGACCTTGTGTGCGGAGCCGGAACTCATCGATCGCTTTTCGAACCCGGCTGACGTCGTACAATTCTTCCCCAATCCGTTGCAGGTGCTCCGATCGGGCAGTCATGCCAAATCCTGATGCCGGTGTTGGCTTCTCCACAGGGGGAGTTGCCGGCTTGTCGTTCGATTGTCGAGTCTTTTCGTCCGCATCGTATTGGAGACTCGCCAAGTATTCCGCGGGAAACAGCCACGACGCACCTGCCTCACTTCGGTACTGATCGCCCAGGCTGCTGACGAAGTCCCTGGCAGGCAAATTTCTTTCCGTCGGCAGGCAGCTCAGTTCCACAAACCTCTTCCCTGCACGTAGCGCCCTCTGGCCAATGCTGGACAGCACCCTGTGTTCCACCCCTCTGCCCAAGACCCGGCAGCTCAGTAGAAAGGTGTCGAGCTTGAACCGAACGGCTTCGGCCTCGTACAAAACGACACCGACAAGACCATAGTCTCCGAATCGATCAGCCACCCGAACCGCCAGGCATCCAGTGTCTTCCCGCTTCAAAAACTCTCTGATTTCACTGGGCGAGCGCCGGATAGTGGTGAAGTTGAATTGATTGGTTCGAAAGGTCAATTGCGAGACACGGCTGAGCTGATCCTCAGTTGCTTCATCAATTTCGACCCGAACCATAAGGCCTAGGACAAAGTCATTCAGGGAAGGGGTCTGCGCACGGAAGCGCTCTCTTTGCGCGTTATCCTGATACATCCTGACGCGGCTTCGATCTTCTTCGGTCGTTCCGGTATGATCGAAAGCCCAGATATGCTCGAAAAACGAGGCAAATGATGCAGGGTCTCGCGGCAACCGCAGAGTCAACACTTCGGGACAGTTGATCTCCACATCCGCGCAATCCACAGGATTGTCATCGATGAAGATAAAACTGTCCAACCCAAGATTCAGCTCGCTGGCGAGAGATTTGATGTTCTCAGACTTGCTGCTCCAGTTGATCCGCCATGAAGCCAGATGCTCGCGTCGCAGGAGCATATCAGCTCGCTGATCGAATACGTTCAGCACATCCTGTTCGCTGTTCTTGCTCGAGAGGCACAGCAGCATTCCAGAATTCATCTGATCAACCATGAACTGCTGCAGAGCGCGGTGAGCCTCGGTGACTGCGACTCCCTGCGAACCCTCTTCGCCACATACGCCTTTCCAAACAGTGTTATCACAGTCCAGCACAATGACTTTGAAGGGCTTTCGCTTCAGGTTGAAGATGGTTCGAAACAGGGCGGTGCCGATGGCGGCGAAGCACTCCGGTGTGTAAGGAATATCCCCCAACTGATGGCTATGAATGTCGTAATACTCGGCGACTGGGTAGCGCCGCAACAGGGCCTCCGAACCGATGGTGGAAACGCCCGCCCAAGTACTCGTCCGTAAGAGCAATTCCCGCTCGGCGTCAACGATCGCCGCCTTCAGTTCCGCATTGGCTTCGGCGGCAGGGCTCGCCGGACAGAAACAGAGGACAAGAGGCGCCGACGTCTGGCTTGTGAAGGACTGCAGCGCGGCGCAGAAATCCCGGACATTGCGTTGCAGGCTGCCGGTCAGCCACGGCACTTGCCCGGGAGCAGCGGTGGTTTCGAAGCGCTCGGAATCCGAGCCCAGCCGGTCGCCGGTCGCATCACGGGTTGCGAACAGGTTGAATAATCCGGAATGCTCCAGCAGTTTTTGCTGTTCGATCGCGCATCGGTATCCTTTCCGGATCAGCAGGTCGTTGATCCCACGAACCGCATCGCCGGTGCCGTGGATCTCGATGACGATCTGATCGATCTTCGGCCAGTCGCAATCCGCGATGCCTCGGATGATTTCGAGTTCGCTTTTTTCAGCATCAATTTTGAGTAGATCGATCCGCTCGATCTGATTTTCGCGGATGATGTCCGACACGGTTGTCAGGCGGCACTCGTGCGTACTGCGGCGAAGCCTGTCTCTGGTAAGCTCATGCACATATTCCTGCACGGATTCGTCGGCCACCGATTCAGCCTTGAGCATGTTGCGAACAACGGCCCGGATAGCCTTGCCGTCCTCGGCCTCATCGGAATGAAAGCTGGAGAAGACAGAGGAATTCTCATAAAAGGTGAAGGTCGCGGTGCCCTGCCTGTCCGAGACGCCGAAATTAAAGGCTTGAGCACAAGAGCCGTAGGCGGCGCAGTTCGCCTTCAGGAGGTCATACGCGACCGGGGCGGGCTCGAAGGCGTAGATTCTCGGGTTCCGGCAGCGGCTCATCACAAAAAGGGAAAACAGGCCGATGTTGGCCCCAATGTCCACCACTGTGGCTCCCTCGGGCAGTCGTATATCGTGCTTTAGGTAGCATTCATCCTCAAAAATCTCCTCGTACAAGTAGTCGGTTTCATACTGGTTTAAATGGACGATCTCGAGGCCGTTCGGCAGAATGCATCTCTTGCGCTTCCCGAAGCACCGCTCCGCTCTTGTTTTGTCGAAATCCGGGGCCGCGTATCGTTCGGCAGCAGCCCACCTCTCCAATTGCAGCAGGATTATGCTAACCCCGGCCTGGTTGCTGCGAAACGCGCTGTCCGCCTGCAGCAACTGCTGAAAAACCTGATCGTAAGGTGCAAATTCGATGTTGCTCTGAAGGCTGAAATGCGCCGCCCAGAACTTCAGGGAATCCTCGACCGGCTCAGCGGTAAAGTTGGAGGCGACCACAAACATCGGCCCCCTGTTTTCTTCGGGCGCCTCCAGGCGGTCCAGCAGGATAAAGGCGACTCCCCAGAGTTCGAGGTATGTCTTGCCCGATGGATCGAAGACCCGAATATCGCCAAGCAGGCGATTGTTCTCTCCCTCATCCTGCGGCAGCAACCTGCCATGGCACCACAGCGGGTTGGGAAAATTGAGGTCTGCTATCTCGATACGTTCAATCGACTGCAGTATGAAAGTCCTGCCCCGCGCCATCATGAAGGACGCCAGCAATTGTGTCATCGAATCCAGCAGTGTGGAGCGCAGACTATGTGGCTCGTTTTCCGCACGCGCCGAGGAAAGCCTCCCCAGAGACTGATTGCCCGCCCGCCAAATCGAGGACACACATTGAAATCGGGGCCCGTACTGGTTGCCGTTGCTACGAAGCTCTTGGTAAAAACGCTCCGAATCGATTACGTCATCTGCCAGCGCCTGAAAGGCTTCGATTGAAAATGATTCGTCGACCAACTCTTGGAGGGCGGATGGACTGCGATCCACTTCCAGCCTGGCAGCATACTGGTGGCGGATGGAAGCGCCTCCATTTCCGACAGCGCCTTCGTAGAAGGTGTATTCAGCAGTGCTGGCGCCCCTGTTCCGGACCTCCACTCTTATGATCGTGTCCTCCGGCGAAAGCATGACTGGGTTCTGAAAGGTCACGTTTCGCACGACAGCCGGGGCGCGTTTAGAAAGCTCCTGATGAACAGACAGCGCCATTTCGATGTAGAACGAACCGGGTAGCACGACCACGTCCTGAAACGCGTGATCGGCCAGAAACGGCAGGGAACGGAGGCCGATTCTGAACTCCGCGGAGGCCTCCAGCGACGGATCGGGCACGAAGGTGAAAAGACGAGTCATGTCAGCTGCCAGTTCAGCAGTCGACTGGGGATCGAAGCCGGGCAATCAGGATCAGATCCCTTCATGGAGAGCCATCCTTCGTTCTGGCAAAAAGCGGCTGGTCTGCTACTGCTGGATCAGCGGAATTGCCGAAGTCGCTCAGGTGGTTTTCGTTCGCAAGCGAATGGTCGAGGTGCAGTACTTGCGAACTTCCATCACCGATCAGCAAGGCGAGGAATTCGGCGAACTTAGGATTTTCTGGAAGACGGGGGGAATCGTTCACCCCGGGAGGCCCGGAGCTAAAAAGCTCTGCAGTTGAAGCCCGAACCACGCGCTCCGGAAATTCTAGCGCGATTGTCACGCCACCTTGGGTTCTAAGCCGAATGCTTTTCATCGAGCACACTCTTCAGCAGGTTCTCAGCTTCATCCGGTGATAACTTATCAAGCTGGGACAAAATAGCTTCTCGGCTGGCGCCAGGAGGCACAGAACCAGCACGCCGCCGTGCGAACAGGCTGCGCCCCTTCAGGCCGAGCGCTTGAGCCCTTTGTACTTCGTCCGCCAAGGCGGCAACCGTCGGTTCTTCAAACAGTCGTCGCACCGGTAGCTCCAGATCGAAAATGTGACGGATGCGGGCCATTACTTGCATTGCCAGCAGTGAGTGTCCGCCAAGCTCAAAGAAGTTGTCTTGCCGTCCGACCCTCTCCACTTTCAGCACGTCCGCCCAAATCTCCACCAGCCGCCTCTCAATCTCCCCTTTCGGCGCTTCATACCCCCGCTCCGCGCGCGCATCACCTGCCGGCATCGGCAAGGCCTTGCTGTCGAGCTTCCCGTTCGCGGTCAAGGGCATCCGATGCATCCGCACGTACGCGGTAGGTACCATGTAGTCGGGCAACTGGCTCGACAAATGAGAACGCAACTCCCCGGCTTCAATACTCGGTCCGTTTGCATCGCAGGCCGTGTAGTAGGCCACAAGCCGCTTCTCCCCTGTCACGTCCTCCCGCGCGGCTACCACCGCTTCCCGCACCCCTGAATGGCCCATAAGTGCAGCTTCAATCTCTCCCAACTCGATGCGAAACCCCCGAATCTTTACCTGATCGTCAACCCGACCTAGATACTCGATATTTCCATCCGGCCCGAAGCGACCGAGATCGCCAGTCTTGTACAGCCGCGCCGACTGGCTCGGTGCCAGCGGATTGGCCACGAATCGCTCCGCCGTCAACTCCGCTCGGTTCAGGTACCCGCGTGCCACCCCGTCGCCGCCGATATAGATCTCTCCTACAATATTGGCGGGCACAGGATTCAAATGAGGATCCAGGATGTAAATTTGTGTGTTCGCAATCGGCCGACCGATAGGTATGAGGTTCTCTTCCCGGCCAGTGACGCGGTGCAACGAGGACCAGATTGTGGTTTCGGTCGGGCCATACATGTTCCAGACCGAGCCACTCCGTTTCACCAACTCCCTAGCCAGCTCGGGCGGCAGGGCTTCGCCCCCGCACAGAATTTTAAGATCCCCCGATCCTTGCCATCCCGCTTCCATAAGCAGCCGCCAGGTCACCGGCGTCGCTTGCATGACAGTCGCTTTGCTGTCGAGCAACAATTCAAGCAGCCTGGTTCCGTCCACCGCGGTTTCTAAACCCGCTATCACCAAACGCGCCCCCGAGATCAGCGGCAGGTAGATCTCAAGACCGGCGATATCGAAGGATAATGTGGTCACCGCCAAGAGCACGTCTTCCCGACTCAGACCCGGCTCCCGTTGCATAGAACAGAGAAAGTTCACTACGCTCCGGTGCTCGATCGGTACCCCTTTCGGTCTTCCCGTCGATCCGGATGTATACATCACATACGCCAGAGTGTGAGGATCGGCGCCTTTGCCCGGATTGGCTTTACTCTCCCTCGCAATCCGATCCCGATCCGTGTCGATTAAAACCTTTCGTGCGCGGGGAAACTTATCCTGCCATCGCTGTTGTGTCAGCACCACAGGCGGATTCACATCAGAGAGCATGAAGGTCAGGCGCCCTTCCGGAAGTCGCGAATCCAGTGGGACGTAGGCTCCGCCTGCTTTCAAAATACCGAGCAGACCGACCACCATTTCCCATCCCCGGTCCATACATATGCCCACAGGCACATCCGGACCAACTCCCTGCTGACGCAAATACCACGCCACCTGGTTTGCCCGCTCGTTCAATTCCCGATAGGAGAGTTGCGAATCTTCGCATTCGACCGCGATGGCGTCCGGCGATCGATCGACCTGCAACTCAAACAGTTCATGAATGCACGCCTGCGGATAGGAACAATCGGTCCGGTTCCACTCCGTCAAGATTTGATTAGTCTCATCCGGAGTCAAAACTGGTAACTCGGAAAGCGACTGCACAGGGCTGTCGATGGCCCCTTCCAGCAATCTCTGCCAATGATTCGCCATGGCAGCGATCATTGCAGAACTAAACAAGTCAGTGCTGTAGTGAAATCGAGCCAAGACCTCGGCGGACCGCTCACCCAGTTCCAGATATAGGTCGTACTTCGAAGTTCCCGTATCAACATCCATCTGGGTGAGGCGCCAGGCGGGATCGATTTCCGGCAGAGGCGGATCGAGCGAAAACATCGCCTGGAACAATGGATTGCGCCCGGGATTGCGTCGAACTTTCAGCTCCTTGACCAGATGCTCAAAGGGCAAACCATCGTGCTCGAGCACGTCAAGGGTGAGATTTCGGAACCTGTGCACCAATGTTCGAAAGCTTGGATTCCCTGATACGTCGGAAGGAAAAACCACCGTATTGAGAAAGTACCCGAGCAGTGCCTCTGTTTCCGGCCGATCGCGGCCCGCAGTGATGCTACCGATCGGAATTACTTCCTCTCCTGAATAGCGATACAGCAAGGCGGCAAAGGCCGCGAACAACACGTGAAACAACGACACGTCTTCCGTGCGGCAAAATGCTCCTAATTTCGAGGTTAAGCTCTGGCTCAACCTGAACGGGTACATCGAACCACGAAAGGTCAGCGCTGTTTTCTGTGTCCGGTCTACCGGCAAGTAAGAGTCGGGCAAATTGCGGCTCAGCTGCTTGCCCCAAAATTCAACATCTTTCGCTAGAGCTTCCGTCGTCATGGTCTGACGCTGCCAGCATGCGAAATCCGGATACTGAATGACCGGCTCTGGCAAGGGTGAGGGCTTACCCGCCTCATACGCCTTGTAGAGGGTGGCCAGTTCCGGAAGAAACACACGATAAAACCCCACGCCATCGAAGATGATGTGGCTAAGAGTCAAGTACAGCCGATATTCCTCGTTGTCTACGCGGATGAGTCTTGCCCAAAACAGCGGAACCCGACCTAGATCAATTGGCCTCCGAGCATCCTCGGTGGCGATGGCCAACGCCGCTGCATTGCGCTCCGCATGAGGGATGTTCCGAAGATCCAAAACGGGCAATGAAATCGAAAGATTCGGAACTACTTTTTGCGTAGCTTGACCGTCCACGACCGAGAAGAGAGTTCGCCAAGCTTCATGACGGCGCAGAATCTCGTTGAAGCTTTGCTCGAGGGCCGCAACGTTCAGCGCGCCGGAATAGTGGATGGTGACCGGCTCGTTGTAGAGAGGAAAATCACCCGCGAGCTGAGCATGCAACCACACCTGCTCTTGAGCGTAGGAGAGAGGTATTGTTTGACCTGGCTTGCGCGGCGGAATCGCCTGAGTCGACGGGCGAAGTCCCAACTCGCCGCGAAGACGCCGCTCAAGCAGATGCTTTTTTGCCTCGGAGTGCTGCTCGGCCATGCTGTCCTCAACACCTGAGGGGGTTATATTCTCCCACCGGACGGTGCGGGCAACCAACCAAAATAACTGTCCATCCCCTCGATCCGATGGTACCCAAGTTCGCGGCCTGTCGGGAAGTCAAAATCGAAATTCACAGGTGCCCAAAGTTAAAATCCAAACTAAAATAAAGAGCCGCCAAACGGCCAAATCAAACCGTCTGGCCGAAACATTCCGCCCTCGAAATACACAATCACGCGCACACAAAAAAATACGTTCCGCGCCTACAGTTGTTCCGCTACGCGGGCTGCTTGCCATCGATCATACTGTTTAACAAACTTTGTAATTCGGCGGCCGACAGATTATCGAGCTGCGACAAGATAGCTTCTCGACTGGCGCCCGTGTTTGCGGAAGCGGCATGGCGAGGCACAATCGGGGTAGGTGCCTTCAGTCCTAACGCTTGCGCCTTTTCCAGTTCAACCGCCAAACCTTCAATCGTCGGTTCTTCAAACACGCTCCGTACTGGAAGCTCAACCTGGAAAATGCGACCAATACGGGCAATCATCTGCAACACCAGCAGAGAGTGCCCTCCCAGCTCAAAAAAATTCTGATCGATTCCTACCTGATCCACTGCCAACAGTTCCCGCCAGATTTCGGCCAGCCTGCTCTCTGCCTCATTGCGCGGCGGTACCAGTTCTTGCCCGTCCCTGATTGGCACTCCCACCCCCGGCGAGAGCGCTTTGCGATCGATCTTGCCACTGGGGAGGGTAGGTAGCTTAGGGATTCGGCAGTAACTGGCAGGAACCATGTGTTCGGGAAGCTTAGACCGGAGAAGACGCCCCAACTCTCCGGCCATCGGGCATTTTCCGTCACGTGGGACCAGGTACGCTCGAAGCATCTGCTGCCCTCCCTCCTCATGCAACGTAACCACGGCTTCCCTGATCTCATCATGCGAGGCTAGAATCGTCTCGATTTCGCCCAGTTCGATGCGCATTCCCCGCAATTTGACCTGGCCATCCACACGGCCCAGATACTCGATGTCGCCATTGGCCCGGAAGCGTCCCAGGTCGCCGGTCTTGTACAGCCGCGCCGATTGCGCAGGTGCCAAGCGGTTAGGCACAAATCGTTCTTGCGATAACTCCGGCCGATTGCAATATCCAAGCGCCAATCCGTCTCCGCCCACCAAAATCTGCCCGCGAACCCCAATGGGTACGGGATTGGAATATTCATCCACCAAGTACACTTGCGTGTTGCTGATGGGCTTGCCGATGGCAACCGAACCAGCCGTCTGGTCTGCCTCACACACGAGATGACAAGTTACATCTGCCCCCACCTCGGAGGAGCCGTAAATGTTCAGCAAGGTCGCTTCCGGGAACGCAGCCAGAAAGCGCTTGGCTAACTCCGCCGATAATACCTCTCCACTGCTCGACCAAAGCTTCATTCGCGGAATTCTCTGCGCCAGGTTTGGACTATGGTCCAACAAGCTTCGCAAAAGCGAGGGCACCAGCACGATGCGCGTGACTTCTTCGTGCGCCAGCGTCCGCAACAGTTCCTCGGGATCCTGCACAACCTCCGGCGGAATGATCACGTTGGGAACACCTGCCAGCAGTGGACCGAAGATCTCCCAAACCGAGTCCACAAAGCCCAAATTCGTTTTCTGGCAGCACACTTCCCCGGGCTGGAACGGATAGGTTTGCCACATCCAGGCAAAACGATTGACGGCGCCCCGATGGGTTCCCTCTACCCCTTTCGGGCTGCCGCTCGATCCCGAGGTGTAAATCACGTAAGCAGGTTGATCATTCGATTGCGCCGAGGAGGGAGTGCTGGCTGACTCGCCTCTGATAAGTTCTCTCTCTCTGTCGATATCGACGAAACTCGAACCTTCGCTTGAGAATTCTCTCCCGCTCCCCGAAATAACACAGCCCACTCCAGCATCTCGCAGCATAAATTCGAGCCGTTGGACTGGATAAGAAGGATCAAGCGGCACATAAGCAGCTCCAGCTTTGAGTACGCCCAGGAGGGCCACTACCATTTCCGGAGAGCGCGCGACCGAGACACCCACGAGCCCGCCGCGTCGCACGCCTTTCTTAATCAGGTAGTGGGCCAGGCGATTGGCATCCGCGTCGATCTGCCCGTAGCTGAATTCCTTGCCTTGGAACAACAGTGCCGTCGCATCAGGAGTCCGCTCGGCTTGCAACTCAAACAGTTCATGAATGCACGCCTGCGGATAGGAACAATCGGTCCGGTTCCATTCCTTTACGATTCGCTGCCGTTCCTGGGCGCTCATCAGCGGTATCCGCGCCAGTGGCAGGTCCGGATTCCTGATCACGGCACTCACCAGATTCCGGAAGTGACCGAGCATCCTGCGAATCGTCTGCTTGTCAAACAGGTCGGTGTTGTATTCGAACTGCCAGATAAACTCCTCGGTCTCGAATACTTCGACCGCCAGATCGAGCTTCGCGATTCCGGTCTCGAATCCCAGTTCCTCCATGGCCAGCCCGGCAATCTCAAATACTTGCTTGGGCACGTTCTGGAATGTGAACAGCACCTGGAACAGTGGACTGGTATCTACCAGACGCTGTGGAACCAGCTCTTCCACCAGCTTCTCAAAGGGAAGGTCCTGGTGCATGTAGGCTTCGAGAGCAGAGGCGCGCACTTGACGAACCAAATCGCGGAAGCTGAGGTCTTCGCTAAAGTCAGCCCTGAACACCAGGGTATTCACGAACAACCCAATCACATTTTCAATTTCCAATTCGTTGCGGGCCGCAACCGGCGTGCCCACCAGAATGCTCTCTTGCATGGTGTAGCGCCGCAGCAGCGCCTGAAATGCGGCCAGGGCAACCATGAACAGCGTCCCGCCTTCGTTCTTCGCCAAGGCCTTCAGTTCTGCCAAAATGTTGCCGTCAAATCTCAGCTCTTCATTGGCCCCGTGCCAACTGTGGCCCGTTGGACGGGGGCGATCCGTGGGTAAATCAAGTATGGTTTGGGCACCCGCTAATTTGCCCTTCCAGTAATCAATTTGCTTTTCCAGCATCTCCCCGCTCATGTATTCGCGCTGCAATTGTGCGTATTCGGCATACTGCAAGGGAAGGGACGGAAGATTCACTTCCTCACCCCGGCTGAAAGCCTCGTAGCAGCGCGTCACTTCGCGGAAAAGCACAGCGATCGACCAGCCGTCGGTGACGATGTGATGCATCACCAGAATCAGTAGGTGTTGCTTCGGACCCAGCCGCACCAGAACCGCTCGCAGCAAAGGTCCCCGCGTCAAATCAAAGGTTTTTTTGCCTTCTTCACTGGCAATGCGCAACGCTTGCTTCTCGCGGTCATGCTGGGGAATATCGGTCAGATCCACAACCGGGATCTGTACCTCCATATCCGACAACACAATCTGTCTGGCTTCGCCGTCTACGGAATCAAAAACCGTGCGCAGCGATTCGTGACGTCGCACGATCGCCTCGAAGGCACGCGTCAGGACAGGGATGTCCAAAGGGCCCGTGACCCGAAAGGCGCGCGCCAGGTTGTAGGCGGCTGTTCCCGGCTCGAGCTGATCGAGAAACCAGAGTCTTCGCTGTCCGAACGACGCCGGATAGGCTGTTTGGCTCACTGGCATTCCTTCCATTTTAAGCATCTTACGGGCCAATTGGATGCAAAGTCTGGCGCAGACGGCAGTCCGCGCGGCAGCCAACAAGCCCCCCTAGCGCTACCAGACCCCGGCGAACCTTAGCAACTTGGACAGCTTCGACCATTTTATTCGTCTATTGTTCGCTCGCCGTCGATTGGTCATCAGAACCGGAAAGACCGAAAAGTGCAAGCTTTTGCGCCTCTTGGGTAATCCGAATCGCATCGCCCGAGCGCGGTTCAATCCGTGGGGGAGTCCTAAGCCGAGTGCTTCGAGTTCAGCGCGCGTCTTATGAGATTTTGCGCCTCATCTGCAGATAACTTGCTGAGCTGAGACAAAAGTCGGCTGGCACCGATGACCGCAGAAGTGGCGAGCGGTTGCACAATCGGAAACCGAGCCTTAAGTCCTAAACACTTGCGCCTTTTGCAGTTCGCCAGCTGAACCTTCGATTGTGGGTTCGTCAAACACAGGCCGCACTGGAAGTTCGAGTTCGAAGTTCGAGTTCGAAAAATATGCCGGATCCTGTCAATCATCTGCAACACCAGCAGGAATGGCCTCCCAATTCAAAAAAATTCTGACCAATTCCTGCCTGTTCCACTGCCAGCAATTCCCGCCAGATGTCGGCTAACTTGCTCTCTGCCGCATTGCGCGGCGGTATCAATTCCTGCCCGTCCTGGAGTGGCTCTCCCACACCCGGCGAGAATGCTTTACGATCGATCTTGCCACTGGGAAGTAAAGGTAACTGATCGAGCCGCCAGTAAATGGCAGGAACCATGTGCTCGGGAAGCTTGGACCCGGAGACATTTACGCACTTCATTCGGCAGCCGGAACAGCTTCCTTGGCCGCCACGATAGAGGCGCTCAGTTTGCGCTGCTCGTTTTCGCCGTGCAAGGTCACCACGGCTCCGCGTATCCCGGGATGCGAGGCTAGAACTGCCTCGATTCGCCTAGTTCGATGCGCATGCCACGCAATTTGACCTGAGCATCCACTCGGCGCAGGCACTCGATGTCGCCATTGGATCGGAAACCACCGAGATCGCCAGTCTTGTACAGCCGCGCACCAATATTTACGGGACCGGAGGGTCTCCGGTCCCGGGCCACTTTACGATCACGCGCTTCGCCACCCAATTGTTACAGCGACTTTAGTAGTGAGGTAACAACGTCCCATTGAGGGCCGCCGTCACCAAGGTACCGGCATAGGCGAGGTCGGTCGCAAGTGGTGTCGTAAAGGTGCAGCAGGTTCTCCAGCTTGCGGGTGCCTCCGGATGTACGCCTGACAGGATGGCGAATCCTTTTCCGTAAGCTCCCTCCGCGATGGCTGCCGTTCCGTCGGGGTACTTGGCAACGATATAGCCCCAACCGGAAGTCTCTGGGCCATCATGCCAGTACATATCAAGCTTACTGCTCTTGGGGAAAGAAATTTCAACTGCTTCCATGCCAATTCCCTTGCCGTTATTCGGCCAAACGTTAAACCACACGCCCGATGTAAGGTCGAGTCCATTGCCATATTGGTAGCTGCCAAAGAACCCTCCAGCACAGATTCCCAAGTAATGAAGCCCGTCGTTTTGCACCGTGGCCCGAACCATGGCCTTCGTTGCTTTCGAAAGATTGTTCCCGATCGTGGTCGAGTTTCCCCCAGGCACGATGAGCAGCTTGTAAGCCTTAAGCTTTGTCTCGGTCATGGCATTGAGTTGGCTGGAGTTCGCCGTGGCGTAGCGGAGCTTGAGCGTACTGAGGACAGATTCGACGCTGGCAACTGAGGTGTCGGTTCCTGTCCCGTTAAAAAGAAGTACAGGCGGCGTAGTGACTGTATTCGTTGACCCAGAGCCTGAACTCGACGGCGCTGGAACCTCATCCACTGTGGGTGCTACCTGCTTGCTGGGGTTCCCTATCGGCGAACCCGGAGAACCGCATGCGGTGAAAATGGTTGGCGCAACAAAAAGCAAGGTCGTGACAACCATCCGACGCAACACGTTTTTGGCGGGGGCGAGGAAAATGCGCATTGACATCCTCCTGAGGCAGGGCGTGGTTTCAGCCTTGGGCTGCGAAGCCATCTGCAAAATCTTGGTGAAATTCCGACCTCGACGAAGTGGAGCGTCTTAAAGGATGGTCCGATTTTACAGTTGTGAAAGGAAATGAAAAGACACGGTGGTACAACTAAAGCAGTGTCCCTGGGGCTAGTTACCAGGAGTGTCTATCGGCCCCGGATGGAAGTTCGGGGTGCTTCGAAAACCGCTGAATAACCGAACTGTTTGCCAGGAGCAGCACGTGGGCCGTCAGGCACGGGGTTGCGTGGTTGGAACATTGCCCACGGTTAGGGCTGCGGCGTATCCCTGTCCAACAGAAAGGTCGTACAAGGTCCATCGTCCGGCTTCGGTGGGGTCTGGTCTGGTCCCGACCAACGCTGCCGGTTGATCCTCCTCGAGCGACACGTCGAAAGCGTGCAAGGGGATGGATAGGCCTTCGCCCTTCGCCTTGATGTAGGCTTCTTTACGGGTCCAGCAACGAAAAAACGCTCGTTGCAACTCGTCACCTGAAAGTTTTCCGAGAAAGAGTTGTTCCCGCGCCGAGAAAAACCGCTTGGCCAATTTTTGTGCGTCAGGTTGGGGACGGATCTTTTCCGCGTCAACACCGATCTCTCGCTCCCTTACCAGCGCCAATACAGCCAAGCCTTCGGTGTGTGAAACGTTGAATCGCAGATCGGGGGGACCATTCTTCAAAGCCGGCTTTCCCTGGGCGGAATAATCAAATGACAGACTTTCCGGCGACTGTGCCGTATACGACGCAAGCACAATGCGCAGGACCGCACGGGTCAAAATGAATTCGTTCCGGTGCTGGTCAAAACGGTAGCGTTCGGCTCGCTCCATTTCGTCCGGCGAGAGCACTTTCTTTAAGTCTGCAACTTCCAGCGCGGAAACATCCAGCGGCCAGTGCCAGATTCGCGCCACACCTGCTGGAATGTTTGGAGCCGAGCGGTCTCCCGCGAAACCATCCCACTTATGAATCTCAATGTGCAAGTCGGGGGTCATGTCCAGCGACCAACAAGTCTACACCCCAGCCTTTCAGCGCGGCGTCCGCATTCCGACGGACACGCTACTCCGCAGCGGAGCTGGCAATCATTGCGGCAACCCCCTTCCGCCCTCAGCGGGAGCTGATATATAATTACCCGAGATTTGCCCAAGTGTGGGAACCCGGCTCGTGGTCCTTGGCTGGGAGTCAGTCTCGTTCTTACACTTCGTTTTTCCTCTGGCCTGCGCTCATAGATAGGGATGCTGCGGCCTCCTGGGCCGCCCGATTTGCAATCAGTTCAATCGTGTAAATTGTTCAGCATTTAACTGTAGGACGGGGAATTTTCGCCTAGGGTGTTTACCCGAGGGGTTGGCTCCGACCGTACGATTTGCGAAAAGCACCGGGGGAAATTCTGAAGCAGGTGCTACCCTGCGTCGGATTTGGTTTAGCCGCCGGACGGCGGGCCTCTGGAATGGGTACCTCCTGTTCACGCAGATTTGAGCGCACCTAGAGGCCTTGCGCATCAGAATAGGCTATTTGCGGTCCTGACTTGCGGCCAACCCGCGTTTTTGGAAGGCAGAATTACGGCGTCCAGATACCTGTGGAAATTGTTGTTCTATCGTCAACAGCTGTTTTCGTCTCAAAATGGCATTGTGGATGCTATGGTAACGAGCACGCTATCGCATGATAAGGCGGGAACCGATCCAAAGGAGGTACCGATGAGGGAACAGCCCGTTCGGCTGGGTCCGCGCGAACAGCAAATTGTTGAATTGCTTTTGCAAGGATGTGACAACGCCGAAATCGCGCAGCAGCTGAAGATGGCGCGTAGAACCGTGAAGGCACACTTCAATCGGTTGTTCCTGCGTTTCGGAATCACCGGCGGAATCAAGCGGGTAAAACTCGCGACCCTACTATATCGGAGGCAATTATGTTCGGGAACGAACGTTACGGAACACGCACCCCAAATGAACGTGAATGCAGAGTCATCCAGCTTGTCGCACAAGGCTTAAAAAACAAGGAAGTGGCGGACGAGATCGGGACTACCGAACACGTGGTGAAAAATTATTTACGCGTGATTTACGATAAGCTCGGTCTCTGGAACCGGGTTGAACTCGCCCTTTGGTATGAATCCCGTAGGAATCCAGCGGCGTTCGGGGCATCAGCATCTTGAGGGGACTCAGTGCTGCTGCTGGTCTTGGCCCCGCATGGTCATGAATTCGGGGGGAACCAGTTTCCCAATCACTGGCAACCGAAGGCCTGCAGGTTGCGAAGTCGTTCACCGGCGGCTACCTTGCCCTTGCGTGCGGCCGCATCTAACAGCAGACGGGCTTGGTCGCAACTTTTTGAAACACCGTCCCCACGGAGATAAGAGTCAGAAAGCAAAAGCGTCGCAGTCGCATTCTGTTTGGCGACGGATCTCCACAACCACCTTACGGCCTCAGTGCTGTCGCGGGGCGCGCCGTGTCTGCCGTTGAGATAGCTCTGTGCCACGGCCAATTCGTCAGAGCCGTCTCCTCCCGTTCCGGGGACCCAGGTATTTTCCGCGAGGGGTGCGCGGTTCGCTGCTAGCTGCGGCCCAGCGGGAGGCCGCGGCGGAGGAGCCACGGTCCCATTTCGAAGTTGAGCCGGCGGCGCAGTGCCTTGTGCGCTCTTAGCCGGAGGGGGACCACTTACCTGCGATGCAGCTGGAGACTGCGGCGCAGGCGCTGCGGCCCGATTTCGAACTTGATTTGGCGTCGCAGCGACCGGCGGGCTTTGAGGTGGGGGAGCTTTCATACCGCTTGCCTGCGGTGAGCTGGATGCCGTTGGCCGTGTCGAGGGTGGCAACGCGGGAAGTGACCCCGGATGGTGAACTCCTGGCGCAGTTCCGTCTGATGAGACTGCGTTATTCCGCCAAGCTACGAAGACCAGCAGGCCGATCAGTACCGCGAGCGCAGCTCCAACGTAAAGCCGGTATCGATGGTGAACCGGCTCATACTCCGGAATAAAACGGGGGGCGTCCTCCGCCACCGGACGAAAGTCATCATTGCCAGTGTTAAGGCTAGCGCTACGGATTGACGACGCGAACGGGGCAAAAGGCGCTTCTTTCGGTGAGCTGTGGGCAGTTTGGAACTCCCATGCTGGTGCTACCGAAGATGGCAACGGAGTGCCCTCCGGCAGAACCGCACCACAGCTCCCACAATACTTTTGAGACCCTAGACTTTTTTCTCCGCACTGTCGACAAACGGGCAGCGGCAGCACCTCTGACCATGAGCGCGATTCCATTACTGGATCGGGAGTTTCCACCTGTTTGGGGCGGTTTTCAATTGTTGCTCTTTCGGCCTTGGAATCTGCGGCTAGCTCGTGCAGCAATTGCTGCACCGCTTCCCGCCGCTTCTCAGGAGGAGTAGTGAAATAGACTTCCGCCCACCTGCCCATGTGCTCGCCTAACACAGGATTCGACAGAGGATTTAAATTAGGGTCAGGAACCGTCCCGGAATCGGGCTTCATAGAGTCTGGCAACAATGTCCTCCACTGAGCGGGGTTAACTAAGATTCCACTCCGCAGGGCGAAGGTTGTCAAATCAGCAACGCGAAATATTTAACCCGCCGGCCCACGGTGAGCGTTTTCAATCACATGCCTTACGGTATGCCGGTTCGAACTGATCGAGTTGCGCACTGCGCTGGCTGGTAAGCTTTCCCTTATCCGTCTTGCTGTACAGATCAGAACCGGGGCAGTAGTAAAGAGCGGTGCGCAAATCTACCCAGACCCGCGTGTCGGGATTGCCCTTGTATTCTGGCCGCTCCGGCGCCTCCGCCAGTCCCAGGCTGACCAACAGCTTTTCGAACATCGAAAGATCGGCGTCAGGGGCGGCTTTGCGGCGATGGCTCGCGCCGGGGATTGCAGACGGACTTCCGCCCGCCGTAGCGCCAACTGAGTTGTTCGACCAGATTCCCCATCGAATGACGACGCCTATAAGAATCACCGCAACCGCGAGATAGAAGTCTCCGCGGCGCGAATTCCAGAACAGCCCCATGGCGCCTGGCGTGCGCGATGCAGCGAGAGCCTCGAGAGCCTCCCTCGCTTTAGCCGCAGAATTCCAGGTGATGTCCTCCCGCGATTTTGCCAGTGCTGTTTCTCCCGGCGGAACTTGTAGTTCGAGCCGCGGCGATTCGAACTCCTCGGAGTCGGCCTCAATCGAGTCCGCGTCACTGTCCCTCAAGACCGGGAAGACGGGGAGGGTCACCGCCGCCGAAGGTACAATTTCCGTCTTCGCGTCTGATCCCGTCGTGGCAACTTCCTCACCCGACCTAGGTTTCGGAAACCCGACTGGTGCAGAATCCGTTTCGTTGTTTTGCCCATCGAGAGTCGCGCTGTCCTCGCCAGGAACTGAATTGCGGTTCGGGGATGCTGCCTTGGTTGCCGGTTGCATTTGCCGCAACGTGGCGAGCCTGCGTTGCGGGCTGGACGGATGAGTCGCACTGCGGCGAGGAAGGCCACATTTGCCACAGAACTGCTCCCCGCCCATCAATTCGTGGCCACACTTCCGGCAAACGGAAGCCTCACGTACCTCTGCCTGAGTACGGACACCGGCTCCGCCTAGCTTTGATGCCTTCGCGGACTCCTGCTCTGACAAGGTAGTCAAATTCGGTTTCAGCTTCTCCAGCGCCTCCAGCATGTTGGCGCGCTCGACCGCCAAGGATTTCATCCACGTCAGTTCGGAATCACGAGCGAATACCTCGGTCACCAGACCAGCCATGAGCTGGCAGTTGTGGACATCCTGCGCAGTGAAGGCCAGTGTTTTCCCGAAGTAAAGCTCGAGCGCGCCGGTGACGCTGCCATCGTGGTAAACGGGCACCGCGATCAGGGATTGAATTCCGCGCCGCCGGCATTCTTCCCCATCGACCAAGAACTCCGAGTTGATGTCCGTCGAGCGAACCACCTGACCGGAGCGCAAGCATGCTGAACAAATCGCCTTGTCGACAGCGACTTCGCTATCCAACCGCAATGCGCATGCACCGCTCACGGCACGATATCGAACTTTTTTCCCGTCTAATATTGCGATCGCAGCGCCGCTCGCGTTCGTGATCTTGACGATGCTCTCCGCTACTAATGCCATCGCATTCTCGAATTTCAGATGGCGCGTCTGGATCTGGCGTTGAGTTTCTACGATCTGCGCGAGAGTGAGAGTGTAATCGTGCTGGGAACCGAGATCGTCCCCAGTTTGTTTTTCCCGCCGCGAGTGAGCAACCAATTCCTGCACTCTCAGCTGATCGGTTTCGGACTCCTGATCCTCGAACCCATCGCTGCGCTCTTGCAGCACAAAGGCCGCCTCGAGCAGTCTTTGAAGAGTCTGCTCGTCGAGAATTGGTTTCTCCTTCTGATCGGCCACGATTTGTTCTGCCATGTGTCGGCCCCGGCGACTGGCCCGGAACGGGACTTCATAGAGGCCCGGGGGGATGGAGCTATTTTAGTGCAATTCCCGCAAACCGACCATCAAGTTCAGTTCCGGCCGCAGATGCCGTCGGCGTAAGATGTCATCCCCCCTGCCTTGAACTCACCGAGGAATCTGCAATTCCCTTAATATTCAATAGCTTAGAGGTGGAGTTCAATGAGTCGAGATTGTATCGTAGGGCTCCGGTGCGGTTTCGCGGAAAGCCATTTCGACGTGAACAGTAGATGCAAGAAACTGCACACATATCCCCAGAAATGGCCCGTGAGGCGAAATCGTCATTCCACCATTGCAGAACAGTCGGCGGGCGGGAGCGACTCAAGTGGCCGACGCACGTTCGTTGCGATGCGTTTTTTTACCCAGGTAGAAATGCACAGCCGGAGTGATGATGAGTGAAAGCACCATCGAAATCAGGACTCCACCGATGACCGCAATCGCCAGCGGCTGCAGCATTTGAGATCCTGCGCCGATGGTGAAGGCAAGGGGCAGCATGCCGGCGACAGTAGCCAATGCGGTCATAACGATGGGGCGCAGACGTCGGCGTCCCGCCTGCAAGATAGCATCGCGGGGGCTGGCTCCGAGAGCGCGCATTCGCTGATCAGCGTCAAGCAGAAGGATGCCGTTTTTGGCTACGATGCCGATCACCATAATCATGCCCATGAAGGATGAAATATTGAAAGTCGTGCGCGTGATCAGAAGCGCGATAAAAACGCCCGATGTGGAAAGCAGAGCGGACGATAGAATCGCGACCGGCGCGGAGAACGTCCCAAACTCAAACATCAGCACAATGAACAGCAGCAGTACCGCGAGGATCAGCACGATCACGAGATCGTGGAATGAGCGTTGCTGCTCCTGATAAGTTCCACCATACTCGACGCGGATGCTGGAAGGCAGATGTAAACCGCTGACTGTCTTTTGTACGGCAGCCATTCCACTGCCCAGATTGGTGCCCTCCAAACGGGCTGTAACCGCTACGTAACGCTGCAGATTCTGTCGCCGAATTTCGGTTTGGCCGGGAACTTCGATGATCGTCGAGAGCGCACCCAGCGTGGCGGTGTGGCCAGTGCTGCTTACGAGGAGCGTGTCGCGCATGGCCTCCAGAGTAGCCCGATTCTGGGCAGGAAAGCGCACTCTTAGCGTGTACGCGCGATCGTTTGCGACCACAGGGGTGGGCGCCGGTTCTCCCTCCAGAATGGCGGCAGCATCTACGGCCACCTCTTCAGCCGTGAATCCCGCACGGGCGGCGACTCCCGGATCAACCTGGAATGTAACCGCCGGTCCGCTAACCGTATTCTCGATTCCATTGAGTACATCGACTACACCTTTAATCTTCTGAATGGCCTCGCCAACCCTGGGCGCCCATTCCTCGAGTTGCTTGGGATCCTGGGAAAATAGTTTGATCTGGATCGGTTCCGGCGCTGAGGTAAGGTCGCCAATCATGTCCTGCAGAACTTGTATGAAGTCGAGATTGAGTGCAGGCTCCTCCTGCTTGATCTTGGCCCGCACCTCCGCCATTACTTCTTCCACGTCGCGGTCTCGCTTGGCCTTTAGCTTTACCAAAACATCGCCTGTGTTTGCTTCGGTCACCGCGGCTAGTCCGAGCTGCAGGCCGGTGCGTCGCGAAGTGCTCTCCACTTCGGGAGTTTTGCGGAGTATCTGCTCAACGTGTCCCACCACGCGGTTGGTTTCTGCCAGAGAACTGCCTGCAGGCATGATGTAGTCAATGACAAATCCGCCTTCGTCCATCGCCGGCAGCAAGTCGGAGCCAGAGAAGTGGTAGCACACATAGGAAACGACAACCAGCGCGAGACTGAACAGAACCAGAAAGCGCGGGCGCTCCAGCGCCCGGCGTAACCATCGCTCGTGGAAGTTGACCACCCGAAGGAAAAAGCCGCTAAGATGTTTTTCTTCGGCAGCCAGCAGGCGCTGAATGTTGTCGGCGTCGGTTTGTTCCTCCGGCCGAACCGCGGGGCCGTTTGGAGTTCCCATCGCCGGCTGCGTCCCGGGGGCGTTGAAATCGGATTCGTGATCTCCTTTGTCGTGTTTTCCTCGGATAAAGTATTGGCTCAGATTGGGCGTCCAGGTAACGGCGAGCCCAAGCGAGGTCAGCAGTGACACGCTCATGGTAACCGCCAGAGCGCGGAAAAAGACGCCGGTTACACCGGTGATCGCAATCAGGGGAATGAACACCACAACGGGCGTAATCGTTGATCCAATCAACGGCATCGTAATTTCGCGCAAAGCGCTCTCAATGGCCTCGAGGCGGTCCTCTCCGGCGTCGCGATGCAGAACAATATTTTCCACTACCACAATCGCATCATCGATCACCAGACCTACGGCGGCCGCCAATCCGCCCAGTGTCATCAGGTCGAAGGTTTGTCCCATGACCTTGAGAGCAATGAAGGTCACCAATACTGTGACGGGGATCACGAGACCTGCCACCAGCGACGTTCCCCAATCTCGCAGGAACACCACCAGAATGATGGAAGCGAGAATCAACCCCAGCAGGATGGCATCGCGCACGCTCTTAATCGATTCGTTCACAATCACCGACTGGTCATAGAACGGACGAATCTCCACACCCGGCGGCAGGGTCGTGCGAATGCTTTCGACTTCCTTATGAACCTCGTCGGCGACCTGGACCGTATTGCCGTCGGGCTGCCGATTAATGTTGAGCAGCACAGCGGGTTTCCCGTTGGCGGTTACGACCGTATACACGGGTTTAACGTTCGGTGCGACCGTGGCCACGTCACCGATACGCACCGGAATGCCCGCCGACGTGGTCTTAATGACGGTGTTTGCGATCTGTTCGGGATTGCGCACCTGCCCATTCACGAGCCCGAGAAATAGCTGGTGATTGCGTTCCAGCAAGCCTGGCGAATCCACCAGATTGGTGCGCCGAATGGCGTCCAGCATGTCGTTTACGGTCGCGCTGGCGGTGAGCAGCTTCGCAGGGTCCGGCGTGATCTGGAATTCGGGTTCCTGGCCGCCCTGCACGATCACGGTGGAGACACCGTCAAGCCGGTTCAGCCGCGGCTTCATCTCATACGTCGCCATCTCCCAGAGCCTGGTTTGCGGCATCCTGTCGGAGGTGATGCTGTAACCGATGACCGGAAAGCTGGCGAAGGTCATGCGATGCGCTTCGATCCTCGCGGTGTTGGGAAGCTCGGGCTGCACCCGTGAAATGGCGGCATTCACGTACTGCAAGGTCTGGAACATGTCCAGATCCCAGCGGAAGTAAAGATCCACCTCCGCCGAACCGCGGCTGGTGATGGAACGCACCTGCAACAGTCCGGGCACGCTGTTTACTGCTTCCTCGATGGGCCGGGTGACTGTGACCATCATCTGGTCGATGGGCATGACTCCGTTGTCCACGGCAATCAGTACACGAGGGAAGTTTGTCGAAGGGAACACCGACACCGGAATAGTGAAGGCGAGATACCCACCCAGCAGGGCCAGAGTGAGGATCAGGAAGATCATTGGCCGGGAATGCCTGGCCACCCAGTGATCGGACTTCGCGTGGTTCACGCCTGTGCTCCGCAAGAATTATTTCTCATTCTTGTCCTCACTCGGAGCTTTGGCGCCCTCACCTTTGGCACCTTGGCCTTTGGCGCCTCCTGCCGGGGCTTCGCTGGGCGCCGCCTCGACTTTGATCTTGGTGTTGTCAGGCAGGCCGTAGGCGCCGCTTGCCACCACCTTGTCGTGCTCGGTGACGCCGTCGACAATCTGCACATCGTCAGCTTGGCGAATGCCGATCTTCACGGCTTTCAGGTGGGCTTTACCATCCGCGCCAGCTACCATTACGGCAGGACTCCCATCCTGAGCGCTAATTACGGCAGCGGCGGGGACGACCAGAGCATCTTTCACTGTCCGAGCCGTGACCGAGAGTTGCACGCTGGTGCCTGGTTTCAGTTGGTTCTTGGGATTCTTCGCTTCCAGCCAGACTTCGACTGTGGTGCTGCTCGGATCGAGAGCCGGACTGACCACGGTGATTTTGCCTTTGATGGGTTCATCGATGCCCGGCACGGTGAGTGTCCCCGGGTCTCCCATCTTCAGTTGAGCGGCATCGGCCTGCGGGATATGAGCTTTCGCGATGACCGAGGAAATATCCATCACGGTAATGAGTGGAGTTCCAGCTGCGGCCATCTCCCCCGGGTACAACGGACGATCGGTCACGAAACCATCGATCGGGCTGTGAATCTCCGAGTACCCGAGCTGGGCTTGGGCACCGAGATACTTCCCCTTGGCTTGATCCAACTGACCTGCGGCAGACTTCAACTCCTGCTGCTTACCTATGGCATTGAGAGCTTCCAGGTGTCGGGTGGTAATGGCAAACTGGTTTCGCGCTAGAGTGACGTCGACGGTCGACTGATCCAATTCCTTACGGGGTAAAGCCCCTTGCGCGAACAGTTGCTGGCGGCTCTCATAGACTTTCTCCTGGGCGTCAAGAGCTTTCTTGGCTTGTTGGGCATCGGCTTCGGCTTTCTGAATTTCCTCGGGCAAGGTGGCAGCCGTCGTGGTCGTGTAGGCTGCTTGGGCTTGAGCGTAGGCCCCTTTATTTTCCTGCGCTGCGGCGCTCAGGTCGCGATTCTCCAGCACGGCGAGCAACTGTCCCTGATGAACTTTGGCCCCCCGTTTGACCAGGAATTTTTGTACCGGAGCGCTGATCTTGGGCACGATCGCAGCTTGCTGCCGGGCAAAGAGAACCGCTTGAGCCGTAATGGTTTGTTCAATCGCCGTCTTTTCCACCGGCGCCACCTGGACGGAAACGGTTGGCTCGGTCTCGCCCTTGTCGCTGGAGCAGCCAACATTAAACAGGAGCCCCGCAGCCGAGGCAGCTAGCGCCAGCTTCCGTAGAGCGCGGCGCAGCGCAACCCAGTCGCCCGCGGAACTTAAGAAGACGGCTCGTTCAGTATGGTTCATCCGGCTAGAAGGTTCCCGTCAGAGTTTGCAAATTTGCCACCGCCACGCGGAATCGCGCTTGGCCATCATCGTACGCATTGCGGGCTAGGGTCAGCGTGTTCTGCGCATCCACTACTTCGAGAACGGTGGATTCTCCCGCCTGATAACGCAACGTAGTCAATCGCAGGCTATCGGTTGCCATTTCGGCGGAGCTGGCCAAAGACTGCATCTCCGAACGCGCGATTTCAGCTTCGTTGTAGAACTGGCGCAAATGGGCAAGAAGCTGGCGCTGCGCAAAGCTTAACTCCACCCGCGACTGATCGCGGCGCAGTTCCGCCTGCTTCAATTTGCTGCGGTCAGCGCCCCAGCTGAAAATCGGAATTTGCAGGCTAGCCACGGCTGAGTATCCCAGGTTGCGCCCGCCAGCCCGATCTTTTACAGCGAACTGGTCGGCGTCGATGCCATAAAAATAGTCCATCGTCAGCGCTGGCAGGAGGCCACCCCACGCGGCGGTAACTTCGTGCCTGGCGGCCTCGAGGGCGGCCAACGCCGCCCGCAGTTCAGGATTATTCTTCTTGGCCAAGACTTCCACGTCAGAAAAACTGGGAAGGGGTTCGGGAGCCTGAAGGTCATCGACGACGGCGAAGTCCTGATTAAAGTCTGGAAACAACAGAACCGCCAAATCAAGGCGCGTGCGCTCCATGTCGAGTTGCGCCTCTTGCAAGGCCCGGTCCTGCTGCTGGCTCTGGATCGACGCCTTAAGCACATCCGCATGTGCCACTTCTCCGCCGTTCTCCAACTTTTGGCTGACACTCAGAAATCGTTGTGCCTCGCTCGCAGCCCGTTGCGCGCTGGCATATTTGCGCTGCGCCACAATCAGGCCATAGTAGGCCTGGGTCACCGTGACCACCAATCCGCGCGTGGCAACTTCCGCCTTAGCCCTGGCCTCCGCCAGCATGGCCGATGACCGGCTGTAGTCGGCGAAACCAGTCAACGAAACTGCCTGATGAACATCACCCTGGCTGATGTATTCATGAACGGCATTATTGGCGATGTAGCGAACCGGAGCGCAGGTGGCGCCCGGCGTTGCGCACGCAGCCGGCACGCGACCGACCCCTTGGGTGTAGAGGAAGGAGTTGTTGTAGATCACGTTCGGCAGGAGTGCGGCCCGCGCCTGGACGCGATCCTCACCGGCCAGCCTCAAAGCGGTGACCGCCGAACGAAATTGCGGCTCATTGGCCTTCGCGCGCTGCAACGCGTCCTGAAGCGTAATCGTCAGGGGAGCGCCCGAGGCTGGAGAGTCGCTCGACACCGATGATGCCTGAACGTCGACCGGTGGGGTCTGGGTTTGTGCAAAAAGCGCAGACACGAACAACGCCAGAACCAGAATGGTTGTTGGTATCGGTCGCCAATTCCCATTGTGGCATCGCAGAGTGGTCGTCCGAGGACAATCAAAGAAAGACACTTTCAAGGGCCACCTCGAATATCGTGAAGTCGAGTCGCTTACCCGCGAAGTAGGTGAAGCGAAAAGCCCTTGCGGATGCTTCGCGGGCATTGCCCGGACCGCTCGAACGTCACTGCGGCAGGCTGCATGTTTGGCGGCATCGAATCGAGTCATGGGCTTCTGCGACGGCGTCGGTCGAGCGGTCGGACCGATTTGGGACTTGCCAGCGTAGCACAAGCATCCTGAAATCCACATGAAAAGCGTTAGTCTCCGCCCCCAAGTGCAAGCATGCGCAGCTCTTATTCGCTTAGTGACGAGCGGCGAATGTGTGACGAAGAGCTAGCTCATAAGCATCGTCCACGTGACATTTGGCAAGCCCCGAAGCGAAATAGTGAGGTCAATAAGGTGATTGATCTGAATGAAGTCAGGGTCACGCCCCGCGACCACTTGAGCGTTCCGGTCGCGCACGCCGCCGGCGCGCCAAAAAGGGAAGCAGTCGAAACCGTTTGGTTCGCTCCACAGAAACCGGTGCGCGTGTTCTTTGTTCTTTAAACATCGGCGATTACGACGCCGGGGATTCGGGATTTCACCAAGCCGTTTGTCCAATTTTCTGCAAAAGCTTTCACGTTGGTGCCTCGCGCAGCTGACTAACGTCTCGTAAGCTCTTCTCCGTGAATGTCTTACGCAACCATTCGCAGCGGCCTGAGAATTGCACTGAGGAACGTCTGATCTTAAGACCGGCTCAAAGCAGCCACGGGCCCGTCATCACATTCCCCTGAGGCAGGATGGCTTACAGAGAGATCTTTTGGATGGCGTGTGACTCCACTGAGCAACTGCGGGCGGAATACGGCCCGTTTCTTACTCGGGGCGAAGCCGAAGCCGAGGCTCGAAAGCTGGGTTTTGGTTACCTTCTGCGTTACGAGCATCTTCTCGGCGAAGATGAAGAAATTCAAGAAGTGCGCTGCATCTTTATCGAATTGCCGGAAACTGTTCCCCCGGCCGAACTATTTTCCTTCACTCTCCACACTCGTTGCGCAACTTGCGGTGAATCGGCCGCCCACAACAAAAACTGGCAGGCCGAGGTCTGGGCCGACATTCACGAATTCGAACATGCACGCCATCGCGTGCGACTTTTTGAGCGCGCCCGCGGCCAGGGCCTGAAGGAAATTGGCGGCTGGCGAAGCTAGAGCGGAACTTGCTGGCTGCTTGGGTCAACGAGCCGCTGACAGTTCGCTGGCGGCCGCCCGGTCCACAAACCATATCAACTTGCCTTCTGCGGGGCGCACCAATTTTGCGGGATACTTTTCTCCTGGGGCATCGCCCTCCAACACCTCATGCAAGGCCGATGCTTTCTCTGATCCGCTCATCAAAAACGCCACGCAGCGCGCCGCATTCAGCAACGGTAGAGTGAAGGTAATCCGGTAAGTCTTTAACTTCTCCACCCAATTGGCAACCACAAGCCGCGACTTTTCCTCAAGTGCGGCGGTCTCGGGAAACAGTGACGCGGTATGTCCGTCCGGTCCCAGCCCCAAAAGAATCAAGTCAAAGCGCGGGATCTCTCCTGCCTGTAGCGAAAAAAACTGGCGCAAAATCCGTTCGTAGGCTAGAGCTGCATCGGCTGTGTCCGGTTTCTCGGCGGGAACGCGGAACACGTTGCTCGCCGGGACCGGAACCCTCGACAACATGGCCTCCTGGGCCATTCGGTAGTTGCTGTCGGGATCTGTCGGCGGAACCTGGCGCTCGTCGCTCCAGAAAAAAAACATCTGTGCCCAAGGTAAAGCTGCGCGAGCGTTCGTGGCCAGAAGGGTGTAGAGATTCTTGGGCGTCGATCCTCCGGAGAGCGCAATCACAAAGCGGCCTCGCTCCGCCACGGCTTCATTGGCGGCGCGCACGACTTCCTCCGCTGCGGCGTGAAACACATCCTGCGGGGTGGTCAGTCTCCGGACTTCAACGGGCGATTTCATGCGCTTACAGAGAGGCGGGTGCGCTACTGGCTACGGCACAACGCGCAGCACCGATCAGTCCAGCTTTGTCGTTGGTGACCACCTGCACGGGAATGCCATCCATGAGTGGACGCATCCGACCTTTGTCCAGGAAGGCCTGCATGAAGAGCGGGCCGGTGAGCTTGGAAAGAATCTTGGGTGAAATGCCTCCGGCCAAGAAGACTCCGCCCGTACCCATGACCTTAAGCGCCAGATTACCCGCTTCAGCGCCGTATACGGAGATCCACAAATCGAGTGCTTGCTCGGCAAGTTTGTTGGTATGGTCAAGAGCGGCCTGAGAAATTCTGGCGGCGTCGTTTTCTCGTTTTACCCGGTCGCCGACCTCGAGCAATTCATCGTCGCAGGTATGAGCGCACAAGAATTCGTAGACATTGACCAGGCCAGGTCCGGAGAGGATGCGCTCGTAGCTGACTCGTCCGTGACGGGCCTCGAGAAACTTCAGGAGCTCAATCTGCAAATCGCCTCGGGGGGCAAAATCCGTGTGGCCGCCTTCGCAGGCGAAAACGTGGTGCTTTTTTCCATCCCAGTACAAACCTGCCTCGCCCAAGCCCGTGCCCGGCGCGATAACCGCCTGGTTGCCCGTGGGCTGGCGGCCGCTGATCCGGTGCAACGGAACCAAGTCGTTGGCCTCCAGCGCCCCAATGCCCCAGGCATTGGCTTCCAGGTCATTGATGAGTAACGTTGCGGGAAGGTGAATTTGTTTCGCCAGGCGGGAGCGCTCGACGATCCAGGGCAGGTTGGATGTCTCCACCCGGCCATTGCGCACCGGACCTGCAACTCCAAAACAGGCAAGCTCGGGGCGCCCACCGGAATCCTTCAAAAACTCGGCGACGATTTCGCCCAGTTCGCTGTGCTCGCGGCTGGGAAATACTCGCTCCGACACCAGACGCAAGGACCCGTTCTGAGGTTGAAAATAGGCCAATCGAGCGTGGGTTCCCCCAATGTCGCCGGCCAGGATCATTTCTCGAAATTCCTCCAACGGCGGCCATCGCGCTCCAACAGTTCGTCTGCCTCTTTTGGGCCCCAGGTACCGGCGGCGTAATTGGGAAAATTGCGGGGCGGCAGCGCTTTCCAAAGATCCAAAATCGGATTGACCACACACCACCCCGCCTCCACCATATCGGCGCGCTGAAAAAGTGTCTGATCTCCGATCATGCAATCATGCAAGAGCCGCTCGTAGCCCGTGCTGGGCTGCTTTCCGAAGTATTCCTGGTATTCGAAATTCATGTCGACTGGATCCAGCCGCATGACCGGGCCCGGGACTTTCGCCGCGAAGCGCAACGAAATTCCCTCTTCCGGCTGGATATGCAGCACCAGTTGGTTCGGCATGAGGTGTTCCACGGGGGTATCGCGGAAAAGCACAAACGGCGCCCGCCGAAACTGTATCACGATATAGGTGTTTCGCATCGGCATGCGCTTGCCAGTGCGCAGATAGAAGGGCACGTCCGCCCATCGCCAATTGTCAATGTTGACTTTCATCGCCACGAACGTTTCGTTGCGCGAATCGGGAGCAACATCAGCTTCAGCGCGGTAGGCTGGAGCTCGTTCTCCACCTAAGATGCCTTCGCCATACTGGCCGCGCACTGACCGGTTAAGCACTTCTTGGTCACTCATGGGCTGGATCGCGTGCAGTATCTTGGCCTGCTCATCGCGCACCGCGTCAGCCTGGAATGATATGGGCGGCTCCATCGCCGTCAAGCTGATGAGCTGCATGATGTGATTGGGCACCATATCGCGCAAGGAACCAGCATGGTCAAAATAGCCGCCACGCCCTTCAACCCCCACCGTCTCGGCCACTGTAATCTGTACGTGATCGATGTATCGGCGGTTCCAGATGGGCTCGAAGATTCCGTTGGCAAAACGGAAAGCCATAATGTTCTGGACAGTTTCTTTGCCGAGATAGTGGTCGATCCGGTAAATCTGGTTCTCTTCGGCCACCTTGCGCAGTTGCTGGTTGAGAGCTTTGGCCGATTCCAGGTCGTGACCGAAGGGCTTTTCGATAACAACCCGGCGCCAATACTCGCTGGTCTGTTCCATCAATCCCGCGGCCGCCAGCTTCTCCACGATGGGCCCGAAATAATTGGGGGCAGTGGCCAAATAATAGAAGTAGTTTTGCTGAGTCGAGTGATCGCGATCAATCTTAGCCAGGAAATCCTTCAATTGCGGATAAAGATCCTGGTTGTTGAAATCACCCTTGAAATAATAGAAGCGGCGCGAGAAGATCTCCCACAAAGCGGGGTCAATCTCTTCCTCGCCATATTCTTTGACTTCCTCCAGGATCTTCTTGCGGAAGTCTTCATTCGTCACTGGCGAACGTGCCACTCCTACTACCGCGAATTCCTTGGCAAGCAGGTCTGCCTTGGCAAGATTGTAAAGCGCAGGAATTAACTTGCGTCCCGTCAGGTCGCCGGCGGCGCCGAAGATCACCATCACACAAGGGTCGCCCTGTTTGCCAACGCGCGGTAGCGTTACGGCGGGATGTTCCATCAACTGAGCCATCACTCGCATCCTCGGAATTCTTGGCTGAACAGCAAAACGTTTTCGCTGGTTATGCGCTCTTTTGTGCGGCGTCCGCTTCCACATGTCCGCCGAATTTTTGCCGCATAGCAGAAAGCATTTTTTCCGCGAATGTATGCTGCTGCCGAGAACGGAAACGCACGTACAAAGCCGCGGTCAACACGTCAGCCGGGACTGCTTCTTCGAGGGCCGCCTGTATCGTCCAGCGGCCCTCGCCGGAATCTTGCACGAAGCCTTCGTAGGCGGACAGGGTGGGGCTCTCCGTCAAGGCCATGGCGGTGAGATCCAGAAGCCACGAACTCACCACGCTGCCGCGACGCCAGACTTCAGCGATGTCCGGCAGGTTTAGATCGTAGCGCAGCTCTTGCGGTAAGTCTTTGCTGACGGCATTCTTGAAAATGTCGAAGCCCTCGGCGTAGGCCTGCATCATTCCGTACTCAATTCCGTTGTGCACCATCTTGACGAAATGACCCGAGCCCGAGGGCCCGCAGTGAATGTAGCCTTCTTCCGCCGTGCCCCCCAGTTTATCCCGGCCTGGGGTTCGCGGAATCTGGCCCTTCCCCGGTGCTAGCGTCTGGAAAACAGGATCGAGGCGTTGTACTGCTTCTTTAGGGCCACCGATCATCATGCAGTAGCCGCGTTCCAAACCCCAGACACCACCACTGGTGCCCACATCCACGTAATGAATGCCCTTTTCTTTCGATTGCTTGGCGCGGCGCACGTCGTCTTTAAAGTAGGAATTCCCCCCGTCAATGATGACGTCCCCAGACTGCATGTGCTGCGCCAGCTGCTGCACCGTCTGCTCGGTGGGATCGCCTGCCGGCACCATGACCCATGCGGCACGCGGCGGTTTCAGCTTGCCCACCAAGTCTAGAAGAGAGACGGAACCGCTAGCTCCCTCGCCCGCCAGTTTCTTGACCGCCTCGCTACTGAGGTCCGACACCACCAGCTGATGTCCGCCGCGAATCAGACGGCGGGTCATGTTGGAGCCCATGCGGCCCAGGCCTACCATTCCCAATTGCATGCCAGTGCTCCTTGAGTTCCTTCGAAACGAGTTCCTACGAAACGGACTTGCGTCCGACAATGGCCCTACGCGGTCAAGGCCTTCTTTACCAAGCTGTGCAATTTTGTCAGACCCGCATGGACATCAGTTCCCAGATGCACCCGCAGAGCGCGGCGTCCCCGCTCGGCCAACACCTGGAAGTCTCCGCGCGCTTGCGCTGCCTTAACAATCCCAAAGGTGTATTTTTGACCTGGCACCGGCACATCGAAGGCATCGTCGCATGTGACCTGCAGGAAGACTCCGGAATTCGGTCCGCCCTTGTACGCTTGTCCCGTGGAGTGCAGAAAGCGCGGCCCAAAGCCCAGACAGCTAGCGACGCGCTTGTTATCGCGCACCTGGTGCCGCAGAGCCTGAAGACGCTCTTCGTGCTCCGAATTCATCTGCACATAGCCGAGGGTTGCGAAATAGTCGCCGGACTTGATGCGGTCGAGGTGAGCTTGGATGTAACTGGCAACAGACTTGTCATGCGCGCTCCTCGCCAGTTCCGTCGCATTCTTCTCGTCGGTGAACAGCTTCATGCCACTGTCTTCAAGCACCGGCTTTTCGGCAGGCAGGGAACTGGTTTTCTCATATTCGGAAGTGAGGTTACGGGTGGCGATCTTACTGGCTTCCACATCCGGTTGATTGAATGGATTGATGCCGATGATCGCTCCCGCCACAGCGGTGGCGACCTCCCAACGGAAGAACTCCTGACCCAGATCGTAAATGTCCGCCATCGAGATGCGCACCACCGGATGCCCAGCTTTTTCGAGCGCCGCCACTTGCCGATCCTGCTCCGACTCCGAAGCTCCCTCGAGACGCACATACGCGAAAACGCGATCGTTCCCATAAAGGTCCGGAGGGCCCAACCGCTCCCGATCTACGGGGATGATGCCTTTCCCCTGTTTGCCGGTGGACTCGGCCAAGAGTTGCTCAAGCCATGCGCCCAGGTCTGAAATTCCCCCCGACGTGATGATGGTGACTTTATCTCGTCCGCTACGCGCTGCCGCGCCCAGAATAATCCCCAACACAGCGCCAGGATTTTGCTCCACAGCAACGTTCTCGCCACAGGCTCGCACCATTTCCGCGGTGCGTTCCAGAAACTTCCCGGTGTCGAGTCCCATCACCGCCGCCGGTACCATGCCGAAATTGGAGAGCACGGAATAGCGGCCGCCGATCGAAGGCAAGCCGTAAAAAATGTGCCGGAAGTGATCAGCTTCGGCGACCTGTTGCATCTTGGAGCCGGGATCAGTAATGGCGATGAAATGACTCCCGGCCTTGTCCGCACCGACTGCCTGCTTGGTCAATGCAAAGAAATATTGCTTAAAAATATTTGGTTCGAGGGTGCTGCCCGATTTACTTGAAACGATGAAAACGGTCTTAGGAATGTCGATCTTATTTTCGAAAGTTTTCACCTGCGCCGGATCGGTGGAATCCAGCACATGCAACTCGGGGAAGCCCGCGGGCTTCCCGAAGGTCATTTGTAATACCTCGGGGCCTAGGCTCGAACCCCCCATGCCCAGCAAAAGAACATGCTTGAAACCGGCGCCGCGCACCGCATCAGCGATTTTGCGCAAATTGTCTGTCTGAGCAATCTGCCGGTCTACGACATCAAGCCAGCCCAGCCAGTGGGCCTCGTCCGTGCCGGTCCAGAGCGACGCATCGCGCTGCCACAGGCGTTTCATTTTTCCGCCCGTTTGCCACTCGCTGATCGCATTCTTAACCGACGCCGCGAGCGATTCTGGCAGCGAAGATTTCAACCGACTCACGCTTGCGCCTTTCCTTGAGTGCTCTTCTCCACCGCTGCTAGGAGCTTGTCGAAGGCGTCGGCGAACAATTTGACACCGTCGTCGGTCAGCTTGTCGGTAACCTCTTTCATCGCAATGCCGGCTTGGGCGAGATCCGCCATGGTTTTTTGCGCCCCGGGAATATCTTCGGTCAAGCTCTCGCGCACGCGGCCGTGATCGCGAAACGCTTCCAAGGTCGCCGGCGGAATGGTGTCAACCGTGTCGGGCCCAATGAGTTCTTCCACGTACATAACATCCCGGTAGTTCGGATTTTTCGTGCTGGTGCTCGCCCAAAGCACGCGTTGCGTGTGGGCTCCTTTCGCCGCCAACGGTTCCCAACGCGGCCCGCTGAAGATGCCTCGATAACGCTGATAGGTCAACTTCCCATTGGCGATGGCGACCTTGCCCAGAAGACTCTTCAGCAAAGATTGCTGTCCAGAATCGGTCGTCTTTTTTAGACGATCATTCAGCAGGGAGTCCACCAGTGTGTCGATGCGGCTGATAAAGAAGCTGGCCACGCTAGCCATTTTCTTCAAATTGCCTCCACGGGTCTGGAGATTCTCGAGACCATCCAGATAGGCTTCCGCCACTTTTTCATAAACTTCTTGCGCGAAAAGAAGGGTGATGTTGATGTTGATGCCTTCGCCGATCAATTGCCGGATCGCCGGCAGACCTTCCGCCGTGCCCGGAACTTTGACCATGACATTGTCCCGCCTTACCGCCTTCCACAACCGGCGGGCTTCTTCCATAGTTTCTTGGGTTTTGTGTGCCAGGTAAGGAGAGACTTCCAGGCTGACAAATCCATCGCGGAATTTCGAGCTCTCATAGACAGGCCGGAGCAGGTCGGCGGCATCTTGAATATCACGAATCGCAATTTGCTCAAAGCGCGCAGTCGCGTCGAGTTCCGGCCGAGACGCCAACTCTTTCAACATGCCGTCATAATCAGAGCTCTCGGCGATCGCCTTTTCGAAAATAGCGGGATTCGACGTTATGCCCCGCAGGCCATCTTCGTCGATAAGCCGCTTCAGTTTGCCGCTGGTGATCAGATCCCGCCGGATGTAGTCAAGCCATACCGACTGTCCGCATTCGAGCAATGTCCGCAATGGATTCGTGGCTTTCGAGGTTTCCAGAACTCCAGTTGGCTGCATGATGATTTCTCCCTGAACGACTTGACGATAATGGCTGCTGTTGCTTCACTCTAAGACCCGTCCTGCTATGAGGCGGAAAAAGCGTCCTGCAATTCCCCGGCAACAAACTCGCATTAACGTGTTGCCGTGACGGCCTGACGCGCCTGCGCAACGACCGCATCCACGGTAAATCCGAAATACTTCAATAAATCCTTCAATGGAGCCGAGGCTCCGAAACGATGCATGCCAATCATCCGCCCCTGCGGACCAACGTATCGCTCCCAGCCGAACGTCGAGGCCATCTCGACGGATACCCGAGCGGTCACCTTGGCGGGCAGCACGCTTTCTTTGTAAACCGAATCCTGTTGCTCGAAGATCTCCCACGACGGCATGCTGACGACGCGTGCCTTGATGCCTTCCGCTTGAAGCTTTTCGTAAGCATCCAGGCAAAGCGCAACCTCGCTACCGGTGCCGATGAGAATCACATCAGGAGCAGCACCCGGAGCATCCGCCAGAACGTAGGCTCCTTTCGCCACTCCTGAAGCGGCAGCATACTTCGTGCGGTCTAACGTCGGTACTGCTTGCCGGGTAAGTACAAGGGCGACGGGTTGATGCCTCAGCCCCATGATGAGCTTCCAAGCTTCCGTGACTTCGTTGGCATCGCCGGGCCGCAGCACGATCAAATTCGGCATGGCACGCAGCGACGCCAATTGTTCGATCGGCTGATGAGTCGGACCGTCTTCGCCAAGACCGATCGAGTCGTGAGTAAAAATAAAGATTGACGGCGCTTCCATCAAGGCGGCCAGACGGATACTGGCACGCATGTAGTCGCTGAAGTTGAAGAAGGTCGCGCCAAAAGCTCGGATGCGGGAGACAACGAGCCCGTTTACACTCGCACCCATGCCGTGCTCGCGAACCCCGAAATGCAGATTGCGGCCCGCGTATTCGCCCGCCTGAAAGTCGCCCGCGCCTTCAAATTTCAGCGTCGTCTTGTTCGAGGTGGCCAAGTCTGCCGAACCACCGATGAGCCAGGGTACATTTTGCGCGACGGCGTTCAGGACTTTTCCCGAGCTGTCTCGGGTAGCTAGGCCTTTCGCGTCGGCTGGGAACGTCGGCAGTTTTTTGTCCCATCCTTCGGGCAGTTCGTGGTGGCGCATTCGCTCCAGACGGTCCGCCATCTCCGGGTATTTCTGCGAGTACCCAGAATAAAGTTTTTGCCACTGTCCGCGCAGTTCCCCTCCGCGCTTTCCGATCCCATCGCGGAAGTGCTCGCGCACGCCCTCGGGCACAAGAAATTTGGCGTCTTCGGGCCAGCCGTAAAATCTCTTGACCAGCCGGACTTCTTCCGCCCCCAATGGTTCGCCGTGCGCCGCGTTCGTGTCTTGTTTGTGCGGAGATCCGTAGCCGATGTGACTGTCCACGACAATCAGGGTTGGCTGGTCGGTGGTTTTCAGGAAAGTCTCAAACGCCCGGCCTAGCATTGCCAGGTCATTCGCATCGGCCACCCGTGTGACATTCCAGCCGTAGCCGACGAACCGTGTCATCACATCTTCGCTGAACGACCAGTTCGCCGGACCATCTAATGTGATGTTGTTGTGATCGTAGATCCAGCACAGATTCGACAGCTTCAAATGGCCGGCCAGGGACGCCGCTTCGCCTCCGACTCCCTCCATGAGATCACCATCCGAGCACATGGCGTACACGTTGTAGTTGAATACTTCAAAATTCGGGCGATTGAAATTCGCCGCCAGCCATTTGCCGGCGATCGCCATGCCCACGCTGTTTCCCACTCCCTGACCGAGTGGTCCAGTCGTGGTTTCCACGCCGGAAGTGATATGCGATTCGGGATGCCCCGGAGTCTTGCTGCCCAGTTGCCGGAAGCGTTTAATTTCCTCCATCGGCATCGCGAGCTCTTTCAGAACTTGCTCATCAGCGCCTACCGCTCTCACCCCCGCGAGATGAAGCATGGCATAAAGCAGCATCGAGGCGTGTCCGTTGGAGAGCACGAAGCGGTCGCGATTGGGCCAAACGGGATCTTCGGGGTCATAGCGCAGAAATTCCTGCCACAAGCAATAAGCCACCGGCGCCAAGGCCATCGGAGCGCCAGGGTGACCTGAGTTCGCTTGTTGGACCGCGTCGATGGCGAGAGTGCGAATGGTGTTAATGCTGAGCACATCCAGTTGCTTACCGGTCACCAAGGTTTGTTCGCTGACTACCATGTGAGTGTTGCTCCTCCAGCCTGGCATGGTCCATCCGGTCGCAATGATGGGGTGACCACGATTTATTAGAGTCCTGAAGGCGGAAAGGGTTGCAGGTACGCCCAGAGTGTATCAATTCTCACCAAGCGTTTGCTTAAACCGCCGTGAAAAAGGCAGAAAACAATGTCGGATCGCTCGTGGGTGTTACTTCAGGAGATCCAGGTAGCTGTTTTCACTGCGCGATACGCGTGTGGTCTCTTGCACGAATTTGAGGAATTGGTGCAGACTTTCTCGCTCCGTAGGCTCCATGCTAGCGAAGCGAATGCGCACGCCGGTGTGAGCACTTCGAGCCACGACGCCGTTCAGCGAGAAGCCCTTCACCCAGATCTTGCCGCTGGCAAGCCAAAGACCGACTTCCACTTTGGCGTTAGATCTCATGGCGCTGGCAGTTTCTACCAGACAGCCACCCAGGCTGGTGTTGGCCAGGTTGCCCCAAATTGGTATTTCTGCCTCGTCCACTCGCAACTCGACTGCCACGAAGCATTTCAAGCGAAAGTGCCGGCGACGGTCTTGTCCCCAGTTTGGACCAAACATGTCCGGCTCGAATGGAGGGGTGGCCGCAGATGGCATCGATACCGCACGCGGTGGCGTCTCCGCAGGGTTAACCTTTGCATTAGCGGACGCATCCTTGCCCGGGACCTGTCCCTTTATTTCCCGCATAGCCGCAAGCAGTGCTTCTTCGCGGTTTTCCGGTCGAGCGTCGCGGTAAGTCTGGAGCAATTTCCCCAAATGCCGGACTAGTTCCGGATCGGTCAGTAGCCGCGTCCAGTCAGTTCCTGCCGGTCGGAAGGGTTTGGAATCAGACATCGGTTGAACTTCTCCTGAACGCGAAGCTTTACTGAACCCTTCAGTCGGCCCGCTCCAAACCGGCAAGGTAGGCCGCAAGAAGCGTGCTTTGCTCCTGGGACAATGACAGGAACTCAAGTCCGTGGTGATATCTACGGCGGTGCCGCACGACCGTGCGCACGTGCCAAACTACAGCCGATACCGGCAGCGAAAAGGTCAACGCCAGGACTTCACCGGTAGCGAGCTCCTCGGCCAAAAGCGCCCCGATTCCTGCTATAGAAAGATCCTTACACTGCCCGTCCAGGCGCTGGTATCCCTTTTCGAGCAACAGCTCCACCGAGACCGGAAAGTTGGTGCGGTACCTCGGGAATCGCCTGTGGCGTCGCTCCGGTTCAGTCGTAATGTGCTTTCTGCCTGGTGCGGCCAAGTTCTCGGTCCTCTATCGTCGGCGAGGGACGTTGTTCAGTGAGCGCCAAACCTGAATTCCATGACTTCTGTAGTTTCGCCTTGCGCGGGCTCAAATTTCCATTTGCGGGCAGCCGTGGTCGCCGCGTCTATCAACACCGGGTTCCCACCAACGGGCTACTCAACTTCTCCACCAGCACGCACCGTCACTGCGAGTTTCACCGTACCTCGGAGGTGCATGCGCTGCGCCAGGTCCGGATACGCAGCTGCGGCCCTGTCGACGACTTTACCGTCTGCTCCGGTCTGTGCACCGACAGCTGTTGGCCCTCGGAAACAAGTCGCGGATAACACGGCCGCCGCAATGAATGGCGTTGCTTTTGCATGACCAACGGGACTTTGAGGCCGGTCTCCGTTCTCAGCCTATTCCCGGTCTGACACAGCGGCAAAATACCCGAAGTAACCTACACCTGAAGTACTATTTCTTGACCGCGGACGCTGGTCTAAGTGCGTCGCTCGGGCGCGGAGTGGCCATTCGTCCTGTTCATGAGCGGCAGATACGATAGATCGTTTGCATCCCTAGGCTGGCTAAACGAATCAAAACCAAGACGTTAAGCTGTGCATCCAAGGTACATTCCGAGAACTGGGTGTCGTTCGGGGACGTTTTTAAGACCGAGAATGCTCCCTTTCTCAACCAACATGCGACGAAAGCTTTTTATCACACTGTGTTTGCAGCTTCTTGCTGCTCCCCTCCTAAGTTCACAGGTTTCGTCCGGATCCGCCACATCTCCGGGAAGCTCCATCTCGCTTCCGGGATCGCAAAGTCCGTTCACCGGCAGCGCGCCAGAGGGCAAGGCCTCGAGCGAAATTCTGCAACTGAACTTCAAGGACGCGATTGATCGCGGCTTGCGCAACAATCTCGGGCTGCTTATTGCCGGCGACGACACGATCACTGCGCGCGGTGAGAGGTGGAAAGAACTGAGCAACCTGCTGCCGAACCTTGAAGCCAAGGCCCAAGAGAATGTGCAGACCCAAAGCCTTACCGCACTAGGTCTAAAGCCCAGTGTTTTTCACGCTCCGGTGCCGCGCGTAATCGGTCCATTCAACTATTTCGACGTGCGCGCTTATCTCAGCCAGTCGCTCTTCGATTTCAAATCCATCGAGAAAGAACGGGCAGCGACCCAGAGTTTGAAGGCCGCCAATTACAGCTACAAAGATGCCCGTGAGTTCGTAGTTCTTGCGGTCGGCAACGCATATTTGCTAGCCGTCGCGGAAGCGGCCCGGATCCAAACCACTGAGGCCCAGGTCAACAGTGCGGAAGCTTTATACAACAAGGCGGTTGACCTCGAGAAGGCAGGGCTCACTCCGGCGATTGACATGCTGCGCGCGCAAGTGGAATTCCAGACGCGTCGACAACAACTCATCGTCGCTCGCAACGATTTCGCCAAGCAGAAATTATCGTTAGCCCGCATCATTGGCTTGCCTCTTGGACAGGAATTCGTCCTGACCGAGAAAACTCCCTATCAGGCTCTGACCACCATCCCGCTCGAGCAATATCTGGAGCGTGCCTATGCGGGACGGGCTGATTACCAGGCAGCGCTGGCCCAAGTAAGATCCGCCGAACTATCACGCCGGGGAGCTTCTGCCGGCCGCTATCCCTCGTTGAACTTGGGCGCTAACTTCGGGGACATCGGCGTCAACCCGGCTAACTCAAATGGGACATGGCAAGTAAATGGCGGAATCAATATTCCCATCTTTGCCGGCGGCAAAGTTCACAGTGACGTCCTCGAAGCCGAAGCCGCCCTCAAACAAGCGCGTTCCCGCCTGGGTGATCTCCGCGGCCGAATTGATTACGAAGTCCGAACTGCGCTGCTGGACTTGAACGCTGCTGCCGAGCAGGTGGAGGTCGCCCGCAGCTCCGTCGAGTTAGCCGAGCAGACTTTTGCGCAATCACAGGATCGGTTTGGCGCCGGTGTGACTGACAACCTGGAGGTGGTGCAGGCGCAAGAGTCCGTGGCCAGCGCCCACGAGAGTTATATCCAGAGCCTCTATGCGCATAACCTGGCCAAAGTCGAACTCGCGCATGCTATCGGAGATGCGGAACAGGGTGTGAGACGATATCTAGAAGGCGATCACTAGTCCATGGAACCGACGACGCAGAGTCCCCCCACCGCAGCGCAAGAGCGATCCGAGACGGGAGCGAAACCGTTGCCCGCCACGGAACGGGATTTCCGTACTCGGCCCTCGCGGACCGCAAGTCCCGGTTTTCGAATTGCCTTGGTCATAGCCGTCATTGTCCTGCTTGTAGTTGGACTATTTATCTATCGTTATGTGACCAGTTATGAATCCACCGACGACGCGCAGGTGGATGGGCACGTCAATTCCATCAGCGCCCGGATCTCTGGCCACGTGGTGAAACTTAACGTCCAGGACAATCAGTTTGTGCAAGGCGGAACAGTGCTGGTGGAAATTGATCCCACCGATTATCGGGTTGCGCTCGAGCGCGCCAAAGCGGATTTCGAAGATGCCCGAGCCCTGGCGATTGCAGCAGGAGTCGATGTTCCCATCACCTCGGTGAGTACGGCCAGTCAGCTTTCATCCGCTCAGGCCGAGGCCGACAGTACGCGCGCCGGCATCCAGGCCGCGAGACAGCAGTCGGAAGCGGCCAAGGCGCAATTTCAGCAAGCTGAGGCCAATAACGTGAAAGCCCAAAACGATGTTGGCCGGTACAGACAGCTTGTCGACAAACAGGAGATATCGCAACAACAATACGATCAAGCCGTCGCCGCCGCCCGGGCCGGCGACGCCGCGGTCGAAGCCGCGCGTGCCAATGCCGACGCCGCACTGCAGCAGGTCAGCCAAGCGCAGAGTAAGCTCGCCCAAGCCGAAGCGAATTGGCGCAATGCCAATACGGCCCCAAAACAAATGACCGCCATGCGCGCCAAGGCTGCGTCTGCCGAGGCCGAAGTACAACGCAAGAAAGCCGACCTCGATCAAGCTCAGTTGAATTTGCAATATACGAAAATCGTGGCTCCGGTCGCCGGCGTGGTTAGCGACCGCACTGTGGAGATCGGCCAGAACGTAGTGCCCGGACAGGAACTCATGAAGGTCATTCCCCTGGATGACATCTGGATCACCGCGAACTTTAAAGAGACACAGTTGCGAAACATCAGGGTCAGCCAGCCCGTCACCGTCGAAGTGGACGCCAACGGGAGAAAATATAAGGGTAAGGTCGATAGCATTGCCGGCGCTAGCGGCGCCCGCTTCAGCCTCCTGCCGCCTGAAAATGCCACCGGTAACTATGTGAAAGTTGTGCAGCGCATTCCGGTGAAGATCGTGCTTGAGCCGGGCGAAAACCAAGACCACCAATTGCGTCCCGGCATGTCAGTCGTGCCCAAGGTCTGGATTCGGTAATGAGCGTGGCTGCCGGAACCCTCGATCATGCCGATGCATGGCAGCCGGCAGTGAATCCCTGGATCATCGCCGTGGCGGTCACGCTGGCCACATTCATGGAGGTCCTTGACACCAGCATTGCCAATGTTGCTTTGCCCCATATCGCGGGAAGTCTCTCAGCCGGTCAAGACGAGAGCACCTGGGTCCTTACTTCCTACCTTGTTTCCAACGCTATCGTGCTTCCCTTGAGTGGCTGGCTTTCTTCCATTGTGGGCCGGAAGAATTTCTATATGGGCTGTGTCGCCCTATTCACCATCAGCTCATTTTTGTGTGGACTGGCGCCAAATCTGGCCGTCCTCATCATTTGCAGGGTCTTGCAGGGCGCGGGTGGTGGCGGCCTCCAACCCAGTGAACAGGCCATTCTTGCGGACACGTTTCCGCCCGCCAAGCGCGGCATGGCATTCGCTGTTTACGGCGTTGCCGTAGTGACCGCACCCGCCATAGGTCCTACGCTCGGCGGCTGGATTACCGATAACTTTACTTGGCGCTGGATTTTCTTCATTAATATTCCGGTGGGCATTGTTTCTCTTCTGCTCACCTCCCGGCTCATCCAAGACCCGCCCTACCTCAGGCGGAGGAAGCTCAGCGAAACCAAGATCGATTACGTCGGACTCGGTTTCGTGGCGTTGGGCTTGGGAACTCTGCAAATCGTCCTCGATAAAGGACAGCGCGACGACTGGTTCGAATCACACTTCATCCTCATACTTTCAATCGTCGCCGCAGCTTCGCTCATCTTCGTTGTGTTTTGGGAATGGAGGCACAAGGATCCAATCATCGACCTTCATCTTTTTCGCGATCGGACTTTTGGAGTCTCCAACCTGCTGATGTTCATGCTGGGGTTTGCCCTGCTCGGGAGTACCCTCCTGTTGCCGCTGTTCATGCAGACTATGCTGGGATATACGGCCGAGCAAGCCGGGCTGGCGTTAATGCCTGGCGGATTCACCATCATGCTCCTGCTGCCACTGGTGGGATTCTTGCTCTCGCGCTACAGTCCGCGCTGGCTGCTCCTGTTCGGCTTGGTTGTTCTTTCGTTCTCTTTGTTCCACATGACCAACTTCGATCTGCAAGTAGATTTCCGCACCGCCGTCCTTGCGCGGGTAATTCAAGCCGTCGGAATGGCCTTCCTGTTTGTTCCCATCAATACGGCGGCATATGCCTTTCTCCCGCGGGCGAAGAACAATGCCGCTTCGGGCTTGATGAATCTGGCACGGAATATTGGCGGCAGTGTGGGGATTTCTGTGGTCACCACCTTACTCGATCGGCGGACACAGGCCCATACCACCGATTTGGTGAGCCATATTTCGGCTTCGAACCCGGCATTCCGATCAACGTTGCAGGGTGCCACACGGGCCATGCAGGCCCACGGTGCGAGTGCAGCTCACGCCACCCAGCAGGCGTATGCTTTGGTTCAGTCGACAGTTCAGCGTCAAGCCACCATGCTGGCCTACATCGATTGCTTCTGGCTCCTGGGAGTGGCCATCATGGCCATGATCCCGATGGTCTTCCTGATGAAAAAGTCCCGGCCCGGTGGCGCGATAGCAGTACACTAGCAAACGGCCATGTTCCGGCTCATTACCATTGAACGCGAATACGGATGTGGCGGCGGGAAGATCGCCGCACAGCTAGCCGGCCACTTGGGGTGGAAACTCTGGGACCACCTGCTCACCGAAGAGATTGCCCGCATCGCGAACGTTCATCCCGCAGCCGTTCGGCGCTGTGACGAACGCATGGACAGTCGTTTCTACCGCATGGCCAAAGTTTTCTGGCGAGGCAGTTATGAGCGCACCTCGCCCCTGGGCGATCAGGCTTTCGATACCGATCGCATGGTTTCCATGATGCAGGACATCACCGGTAGAATTGCTGAAGAGGGGAACGCAGTCGTAGTCGGTCGCGGCGCTCCCTACTTCCTGCGCGAACGCTCGGACGCATTCCACGTCTTTCTCTACGCGCCGCGGGCGGAGAAAATTCGCCGCTTGCAGCAAGACGGATCCGGTGAGACAGAGGCTCAAGATCTCGTCGACATGGTCGACCGCGAGCGCATTGCTTTCGTGAAGCACTACTTTAATGCCGACTGGCCCACGCGTTCGCTGTATCACCTCATGCTCAACACCGCCGTCGGAGACGATCCAGTCATTGAGACGATCTTGAGCACCATGCGCCGGGTTGAGGACCGTCCCAAAGCCACGGACTACGAGGCTCCAAGCGCGTTCAGCCGACAGACTTAGATCCAACCGGGTGCGACCTGCGAGCGGGCACGGAGCCTCGCGGTGGCGCACAGCAGTCTTCGGGACAAGTATCCGGCCTTGCTCCGAGCGTTCCCAGAGCGCGCCGCTCGGAACCGGGGTTCATGCGCTCAACAATCAGCTCACCAATCATGCCAACGAACTTTGGATGAACTCCCACAGTCTTCGCCCGCACCATCGGCAAGCGCAATGAATCGCAGAGCTGCCGCGCTTCCACGTCCAGGTCATAAACCACTTCCATATGATCGGAAATGAAACCAATCGGCGCCAGTACTACCGCCGATGCCAGACTGCGTTCCTTCACTTCGCGCAAGTAATCAAGAACGTCCGGCTCCAGCCAAGGTTGGCCAGCAGCTCCGCTGCGGGACTGATAGACGAGAGCATCATTGGTCTGCCCTAATCGCGTAGAAACCAGGTTCCGCACTTCTTGCAACTGTTGGACGTAATCGCAAGTGCTAGCCATCGAGACGGGGACACTATGCGCTGTGTATACCACCTGGATCTTGTTCCGCACCGGCGCCGGAACCGCCCTAAGCGCATCCTGAACTCTTTCCAACGTTGCCTCAATAAATCCGGGGTGATTGTAGAATGGCCTCACTTTGTCCACCACCGGCACTCCATTGCCGACTTCGCTTTGAGCCCGTGCAATGTCCTCGCGGTACTGGCGGCATCCCGAGTATGAACTGTACGCCGAAGTCACAAAGGCGAGAGCTTTATGTATGCCATCCTGTTTCATCTGCCGCAGGGTATCTGCGAGCATTGGATGCCAGTTGCGATTGCCCCAATAAATGGGCAGGTTTGGGCCATTCCGTGCTAGTTCGGCTTGCAGTGCGCCCATCAATTCGCGCATTTGCTGGTTGATCGGGCTCTTACCACCGAAGTGACGGTAGTGTTCCGCGACTGTCAACATTCGGTCCCGAGGCACGTTACGTGCGCGCAACACATTCTCAAGGAAGGGAATGACATCATCTCCTGATTCCGGCCCACCGAAGGAAACCATCAAAACCGCATCGTAGTTCATATTCGAGTCGTCGATCGCCCCAGTAGCGAAGAAAGCTAGCTCAACCGGTTCGGCCGAGCTGCACCTGAAATGTTTATGCTACAGGAATGTGGTGCACAGACGAGATGAGACCATCGCCCGCCATGCTGGGAAGTTCGACAAAGACTTGGTCGCGGCAGTGTGAGAGTCCCAAACCGGCGTCCACTGAAATGGACGCCGACCGAAAGAATGGAAGCAGGACTGATTCCCGGAAAGGGCAGACCGGGTTGAGCAGTTATGTTTAGCGCAGGAGATGGTGGTGGCAGCGCTTCCTCCGACTCACTGTTGAGATCCTGAAGCATAGGGTGTGAAAGCGGTCCGCCGCCGGCGAGGTCGCCACGCTGTTCAGGCGTCATGGCGGGGCATTCTGGGAGCGGGTCGAGGACCGGCTCAACGCCATTTCCGCAACTGCTTCCAGGCCTGGACGAGTGTTTGCATCTCTCGGGGACTCGGAAGACGGTTGTAGACCAACCGGCAGTCCTGATACGCCTGCTCGTAAAAATCACGAACCGCCGTCACGCTGAGGTGCGCGAGGTTGTAACGGAGTTCTTTGAGGTCCTTCTCGCTCAAAATCTCCGCCTTCTCGCGATCCGGACGGCGCGCCATTTGGAAAGCGATTTTAGCATGTTCGCTATTTGTTCGCCTTGGTGTCCCTTGCGCAGCCTTTTGGCCAAGAGCGTGACACTAGCGAAAAGGCAGAGCGGACAGTAGGAAGAGCGCCGCCCCACGCCTCCCCGAACTCTCTGCAATGGGACTTTCGACTCCCTAAGAGCAGCTTGCTAGGTGACCGCCGAAGTTCTTGGTTACCCGTTTTGCTTCCCAGATAGCTCAGACGACGATAACCACAACGATGACGGTCGCACAGGGGTGTCCAGGATTGAAATTGACGCGCACGGTTTGGTCCAGTGGGAATAGAACGCTTTGATCGCCGCAAAACCCGACAGTGGCGGATGTGCTGTTTTGCAGCAAGGTCACGAACGTGACTTGAACGGTTTCCATTCCGTTCAGGGTATTACCGAGCTGCACGACGGTGACAAAGCCTTGGATGGTGGAACCCGTCTCGATGGCACCACGGACGAATACATTGCCGCAGCCACTTGAAAGCAGGAACAACGAGAGAACCAGAAGGAGCGAGAGGAGGCGCTTCACAAATCACCTCGCCATCAAAGTATACCGCCAGTCCTAAGCCGTTTTCAGCGCGAAGCCGAGGCGCTAGTGAAGAGCAGTTATTCCGGCAGGCGGAAAAGGTCGAAGGCGGAGCGCTTACAACAACTGAAATCCCAGTTTGCCATCTCCATCAAACCAATAGCACAGGGCATCATCGCGGAGGTGTTCTTGGCAGCTGCGAGAACAATCCTCGGGGCTGGCGCGACTGAGATGCGGCAGCGTTACGTTCTTGCGAACCACGAGCTCCGCCCGGCGCTTTCCAGGAGCCCCGTGGTGGATCTAGCAAATGCTCCCACCCGGAGGAGGAGCGTCTAGGCCTTGGTTGCGGTTAGCACGGATTCCACTGCTTGAATCAGGGCCAATGAAGCGTTCTCTGACGATTTCTCTGATTTCGTAAAAAACGCCGCTGCCCCATCTTTCAATAACCTGGCTTCATTCGCTTGACCAAGTCCGCTCAGCACGATGACGGGGATGTGTTTTGCGAGCACGTCGCTCTTAAGAGCCCGAAGCACATCGAGTCCTGACAATTTGGGCAACATCATATCGAGCAGAATAAGGTCGGGAATGCTCTCGCGCGCGGCACGCAGACCCTCTTCTCCGTCGGCGGCATAGATGACGCTGTACCCGGCATGGGTGAGCGCCCGTCCGTTTGCCACCCGCTGAAACTTGCTGTCTTCAACCAAAAGTATTTTCATTTTCCTCACTCCGTCTAGTTGGGATCACACTCTTCCGACGATGGCCGATTCCTCTCTTCTGAGTGCCTCGGGTAGTCTGGCGTAGCCCAAACTTTCGGCAAATCCTTGATCACTTTGAGTAGAAGCGCTGGGGCAACCAGGGATGAACAAAACATCATCGCCACCACGGTGAATCGATTCATTTTTGACGACACCCAGGAATCCGAGACGACGGGTCGGCAGTCCGACCTGCTTTGTGCACTAAGTATGGAGGCGCCGGCACTTACGGTTCTGTTCAAAACCGCTCAGAGCAATCGCCGTCCCGCCCGCAGGGTGTAGCAGTTTCCCATCTGTGTAGCTATCCCCGTCAAACGATAGAGGGGTTAGTATGGATAGGGGAAGGAAACATGGAGTGCACCCTTGGGTTGAGACACGTGGCTGGATTATCATATTTCATGCGCCTTTTCAGCGGGCGACGCAAGTAATTTAACGCCTAGTTTCTCCTCTGTTTGCTTCTGCACCGCGGGTATTGCAAGACCAGAACCTTTTGAGTTCCCATAGCGTCTCCCAGTGCCTCGGATGCGGTTAGCGACGGCCCGCGCGGATGGCGATTCTCCGATACCAACTGCTGAGGGAATTCAAGCACGGTCTGAGGCAAGAGTGTGTTGTTTTGAGCCTCGGGCGTCGCAACTATTCTCTGGGCTTCGCGAACCTCCGGTCCGTCTGGGTAACAGATTACTGGTCCAGCGCGCGTCCTTTTTCCTGCCACTCAAGGCCCTTTCGTTACCTTTCTGCTCGAG